>Ga0126342_10000737_pt1 | contig 39504 bp, 34 predicted proteins | sample Cyp1metagenome_FD_92528 | JGI IMG/M metagenome (GOLD analysis project Ga0126342, IMG submission 92528) | Coral microbial communities from Lord Howe Island, Old Settlement Bay, Australia - Cyphastrea 1 metagenome | ecosystem: Host-associated > Invertebrates > Cnidaria > Coral ...
CTCTGAAGGACGAGCTAGTTCCAAAACCGCGCCAAACAACTCCCTAACGTGTCGTCTGAAATCCTAGAAAAACAGCATTTTTCGACAGATTTTCGACGGATTCTGTTGTTGTTGTTGTTGTTGCTGTTGTTGTTGTTGTTGCTGGTGGTGTTGTTGTTGTTGTTGTTGTCGTTGTTGTTGTTCTTCTTGTTGTTGTTGTTGTTGTTGTCGTTGTCGTTGTCGTCGTCCTGCCGGGGTCGGCGGATAGCAGTGCAGTACCTCTTCTTCCCTTACGCGCTCCCCCTTGCGTCGGCCGGGGTCGGCGGATTATATAACATGTATATAATCGGTTACAGACGCACCTCACATGGATTTCAAAAACTAACGCCATGCGACTTTGCAATCTTGATGCCAAGTCCGCAGCCATTGTGGAGGTTTCGTTGTTTTCACACATTTTTTCTGCATTGGTTCTCAACAATGCAGAGGTTGGGCTTTCTTTGATGTGGCAGAAATGCGAAAAAGGGGGCCACAGCTGGCCACAGCTGCCACCGGCTGGCCTTGGCAGGTGCCCCCGAGTTGGAGTTGCAGCAGGAGTGCTCCTCCTGATGCTGGCACTCTTGGCTTTCACGCCCTCAATGGAGGCGATGAATTGATTCAGTTGGATTCCAGCGATGAATTGGTTTCGAGTTCCTTTTTCAAACCTCCCTGTGATTTGGCATTGGCAATGTTTGGCACAACCCTAATGGCAGGCACGCAGAAATCTGCGTGGGAGCGCGCCGGAACAGAAATGGATGTTCCGTGGGTCAGGGCCCTCAGTGCATGTTTTAACGACTCTCAAACATTTTAGTGCCTCTCAGCTGTTTTGAAAAGTATTCCCATGCAGTGGCCATATGTTTGAAATTTGATGAACTTCGATGAAATTTGGAGACCAGCTACGATGAGCCTGCTTGTGCTTTGCAATGTTTTGCAGTCACTTTGAGGCTCATTGATTTCAAGAAGGCGTTGAAAGCTGGTGTTGCTGACGTCATCCACCAGGCGCAAGCTGTAGTGAGGCTAGGCCTGACTCTGCTGTGTCCATGGCATTTGACAAATCTCCCAGGGTACGCAAGTGGCCACCTCTCTTGGGTTCGAAGAGGAGGGAGGTCCTGGGACCATTTTGACTCTGCTTGTTGCATCTTTTCGCATCCTTCAATGTCTGGTTCCCAGGTTCAAAATGTTGCGTGAGCCTCCCCTGTGTCAGGTGCACCTGCTAAGCAGGTGAACACCACCGCTGGTGGAAAGTACCTGGTTGAGGACTTGATCTGTCATGCATCGCATTTCCCACTTCCCAATATATATATATATATATAATATAATTCAGTACTATTCAGTCCCTTCATCCACGTTGACTTCTCTGCATTCACGATACTTGGATGGGCCGCCCTGCCAGAATGATATAACAGCGTTGCAACACAGGAGCTTCTCAGCAACAAGAAACTCACGAAAGAGGCGTGTCGATGTTCCCGGTGTTGTTGCTACAAGTGCAAAGATCCAAGAATACAACGTGCAACTTTGGACGCTTTCAACTGTTGACCCACGCAGGTGAGACTGACTCCGACGCAGATGGGGTGGGTTCAGCACGGGCGGATCTTCAACATCTACATGAAGGCCTACCAACATGTGCTGGAGGCATTAGTTTTAGTTTTTTTTTTGTGGGTTTGATTTGCTTCCCCAACAACGAATATAATATAACGAGTACTTGCTGTCTTCTGCCTTGTAAAGGTCACGTAAAGGAGCTGTGACTCAGGTGTCCAAGGTTCCCAAGCAGAAGGTTTCAAGCCACAGAGAAGGTTTCTGAGGTAAGTTCACAAGGCGAGGGTTTCCAAGGCCCCAAAAAGATCCAAAAAGGGATTCCAAGTAGGCAGCAGGTTCTTGTTCGCCCCTTTTTGTTTTTCCTTTGAGGTGCGGTGTTGCCTGGTGCCTTATTTGTCTCCATGTTGTACAGGTTATGATGGTTACAGTATGCCCAGTCTGCCCAGTATGCCATTTCATGTTGTCATGTCTTCCTCATCTGTATACTGCAAGTCCTGTAGAGATGCTGCAACTGCCTGGGATTTGTTGGGCAATTTCTGATTCTCCAAGAACCGATGCTATTGTGCTCGATGCGCGCATCCTGAAGATATTGCTATCAAACACACGCGTTAAAGGGCCTGGGGCGCGTCCCTTTTGTCTATTTTTTGCGTGCGCAATATGATGTGTGAGCAACCCTTCGACTTTTGTTTCCGATGAAGCTTACACTTCTCACACAACAATTATCCTGACTTTGCGTTTTGTTTTGGTTGTTTACATGATTGACAACGTCACCTGATTCTACCTAAAACTTGTGACAAACTCGGACGAATGTCTCAGTGATTCGGGCGGCCATTGCATATTTTGTTGCAGCAATGTGACAACTTGGTTCTCTTGTTCCCAACTGTTCCCAACTGCAGTACCCGCTGGGTTTCAATCTCTGGGTCTGAGAGTGGTGCCTCATGTGCTTGCCAAGCCCAAAACCGGAACAGAATACTGAAACCTTGGATTCCAAGAACACAACAAGGTTGACGGGTTTTAAAGACCAGGTGTCCAAGAACTAGGCCAGCAACAGAAGCTTTGAGACAGGAATGGTAGGACAAAATTTCGTGAAACGCTTGGGCTTCTGCAGTTGGAAATGGTGTTTGCGCTTAGCTTGTTCAGGATGCGCAAGTTGGAGATGCCACAAGAGTGTACATTGGTCGAGATGGAAACGTTCACTTCGTTTGGGGCCTGGATCTGTCACAACTCACAACATGTCACAACATCATCATGGTTTGACTCTATTCTCTTCGATTCTCTTCTATGATTCTATGCTTCGAATTGCTTCGATGTCTTTCGAGGATATTGAAGATTTGGACGTGGGTGTCAATGCCTTGGTTAGTGATCTGTGGAAATCATTGGTTGCGTTGCCAGTGACGACGATGAAGAGGGTGACTGTGAACCCAGTGCGAGGTATGTGCGAGGTCTTTGCAGAGTTTTTTTTAAACTCTAGTATAACTTTTTTTGGTTAGTTAGTGGAGAGTAGCTTTTGGAGTATTTTGGAGATATGATATACAGTACAGCATCATTTGCCTAGAATTGCACTGCAAAACTCGCCGGATCTTGCTTTGTACGTGGCTTTGCGCAAGTCAGCATGGATCATAGAAATGTGTCGTGCATGGTCTGCATAGTGTCTGAATGTGTCTGAGTCTGCGTGAGTCTGCGTGAGGTTGAATGCCAGTACGACCTTCGATTGACCTCCTTAAACTTTGGTGAGCTCGGATCTTGGGGAAGGGGGAAGTCTCAGCTCGTGCTGCCAAGACTTCAAGAGATGCAACGCAGTTTCTGCAAGGACAGGCCGAGTAAAGGGAAGACTGCCCGGGCCTTACGGGCCTTAAATTCATGGAATTTTCCCATATTGTCCCCAAATTCTGCGAATTTGATAGGGCTTCGGCGGTTGCAGGCTCTGGCATAAGTCCGAGTGGAGTGCAAGGATTCACTCAGCTTCTAAATGTGCCCGATTTTGCACAAGCTTAGGAAGGGAAGCGGCATGACATTGCGCTTCCCCGAGAAAGGAGTTGGTAGAGGAAGCTGCGACTTCCAAAAAGGCCGGTGCTTGACGTGGCGAAAGCCAATTGGAAAGCCCATTGTCACTACATGTCATTACTTTGTCACTTTCATATCTTTCATCAAAGTCTCATCAAAATTTCATCAAAGTTTCATCACTTTCATTTACTTTCACAGCTTCAGTTTCTGGAGGCTTGGACCTGGAGGTTCTTGATGCTTGGGCCTGAGATGTGCACATGGCATCACATGGCCACCTTGATGGATCCGATCCGGTAGCCACATCATGCAGGCGATCAGTGACCGGGATGCGATGAACGCGGCTGGGCTTTCCATCATTATGCCATTTATGCCATCATTTTCCATCATGATGTCATCATGATGTCATCATGATGCCATCATTTCTGCCCTTTTGTGGCTTCATGACCTTAGTCTGCCTTCCAGGATTCCACGTCTCATATCCCCAAGAGTCGACTGAGGTTGCAATTGATGACATCTTGAGCTTTGGCTGCAGGGAGAAGAGAGCTGGTGTAAATTGGTGTAAATGTTGGCAATCATTTTGGCAAATGTCAATGTACATTGAGCTCACAACTGCTGCTCACAAAGGCAGCAGAATTTGGTTGGCGTCCGCTCTGAAATTGTGGAGGAGATGGAGGAGAGAATTTAGCTGAAGCAGATCCAAGACGAAATGAACTAGATTGCAACGGCTTCATCAAAAAGTATTAAATGTAATGCTGAACGAATGCGTGCAGATGAGTGCCTGAGTGAAGGGATGAATGGTTCACTTGATGAATACATGTGAGGAATACATGCATTTGTTGATGGATGAATGACCTACCTTTGGACACAGGACGGCCTGTGCCGGGCTCTCCTTGCACCTGATATCTTCGTGCCAGAGACTCATTCGTGGAATCTTGGAACTTGACGTGTTTCGTCGAGTTACACGCTGGGACGCCGAACCTGAGGAATGATCCAAAAGCTGCGGTCCCCTTGCCAGCGTAAAGCTCTCAACAGATATATCAGAGAAACATCTCCACAGGGCGCAGCGCACTTTTGATTGCTTGAACATGACGAAAGTTGCACAGGCCGCGGTCAATGTGGCCTCTTGTCGTAGGCCTGGGGTTCAGACGAATGACTTTGGCCTTCGACGCCACCAAATGGCTTCGCCAAATGATGCCCACAATCAGAATATAATTAGATGCCAAAGCAGATTCATAACTCTGAAAGCGGACCATATTTTGGGTTGCTGAAAGTGTGAGTGGCCAGGTGCGGTGTTGGTGCTGTTTGTTTTGCTTGTTGCAACTTTCTTCCTGGGCCGTTGCTCTGCGCAAGAGGCTTCAGCCCCAGTTCGCAAAAAAGCGGAAACAAACACACCTGACAATTTAGACTTGCTGCTTGCTGCTTCACGTACAGTATCTGGTGCACTTGCAACTTCACGCCTTTTTGCAAAGCTCAAACTCTAAAGACACTTTGGGACGATGAGGATTACTGCTCGCAGTCCAAAGTGTTGCGAGACGAGGAGCCTATTTCTTGCTGAAACTGCTAGACTGCTCCGTATGCAGGAATCAATAGATTCATGATGATCCATGAATGGATCAAAGCACACAGGTTGTCAGGTGCTGAAACAGTGAGCATTTAGCCAGGAGGAGGGCAGCTCCGAATCTGAGGGAGATGTTAATGAACTTGTCAATTTTAAGCACAGCAGGTACCATTGATATCACTGAATTCAGTGACATCACCGCGACGACATCAGGATCATCAGATAGATCGATCTTGAATGTTGGCGAGACTCACTGTGACAGAAACAATGCAGCGAAAAGAGTGTTGCCTTCAGCGTGCTTTGTGGTCATGATGTGCGCTTCTTACACAATGCTGATGCTTCAGTAGAAGTGGAAACGGCGAACGTGTTGGAATCCACTGTTGGAAAGCTGTTTAAGCTTCATCAAAAGAAGCCAAAGGCATTCCAAGGATTCTAAGGCCCCAGTCAAGAGCACCATGTTGAATATGGATCACTAGAAACGTCTTGAAACCTCTAGCCCATATGCAGCTTAATCATTCATTGAATTCATGACACCGAGTCGAGCAGCATGTTCAACATGGATCACTAAAAGCAATGGCACATCACAGCATCTTTTGGTTCCTCGGTTCAGCATGTTTGGTGGGAAGAAACTTAAAGACTTGACAGAAGAGGACAGGGCGGGTCAAACAATGTCAAACGTTTCTTTTCTGGATTTCTGGGCCGCTGAAGTCTGAACTGCATTCCGGGTGTTTGCACACCTGCAGGATATTCGAAACTATGCTGCATCCCTGGTCTCTGCCACATCTATGCATGGAGGTAAGAATCGGAAACACTTGAACGTCTTTTTATGTTTTTTTGCTGGCTCCCCTGGAGACCTTTTGCTCATCAATCGTGAATATCTTGAATACAGGCCTGGAGGCAGACGAGCCAGAAAGACCAGATCCTTCTGTGCAGAACTCAGCTTCGTGGATCCGTGGATCGAATTCCTGGCGTCGTGGATCTTCTTGTCCACGAAGCGTCAGGCTGAAGTGGCTCAGCGGCAGCAACTTGCCCAGGCGCACAGCAGCGGCGTCTAGGTCATCGTAAATTTAGATCAGGATTGATGTTGATTGCAAAATCAACTAGACAAGTAGCAAGCCATACACGGGGCACATATGGGCACATCAGATATTTGCTGTAGGTACGATTTGAATTGCCATTGGCACCTGCCTGATAGGTCCTTGTCTTTTGGCAGAGATTGAACACCTATTTGAACGCGGCAAAAATGTGCAGGCAATCGCGCAGAATGCAAAGGATGGAGATGCATCCGGTTACACAGATGCGCCGGACAGGTGCGCCTAAAGAAGAATGGCTGCACAGTTGACATTGTCAAACTTGGACGGGGTCTGTTGAGACCTATTGAATGCCTGGGCATACCCAAGCACTTCAATATCCTCAAGCAATTTTGTCTCAAGCACTGTGGCTCAACATGATTTGAAGGCTACTTGAACTCTAGTCTCAACTTGACATAAACTCTCTTACACCAATATAGATAATATAGTGCGAACACGTGCAAACCACACTGGCAGCATATAGCGTCACAATTGCACTCGGACCCTTCTGTACACCCGGGCATCATTTGCGGTGAAGCTACAGAAGGCTCGCGATGTTTTTAGCATTTCTGTAGCAAGCTGGCAGTGCATAGTCAAGGCATCCAATGGTAGCAAGATGTAGTGACATGTAGCCAGCAAGGACGTTCAGCTAGTACCTGGCTTTTCCATTGGTGCTTGCAGGCATGCACGGTTGGATGAATCCGGAATCTGCGATTCGCCAGCCGCAAATACGACTGCATGTAAGGCCGGGCATTTGCTCATTGGGACCCACGACATGGCCATTCTATCTCAGGCCGGCGCTTCGAGTGCCCAGTCTTCCTGTCGGGTCCACAGTATACACTGTATACACTGTATACACTGTATGCATCTACAATCTGTATACACCAGGAGGAGGCTGCAGAAATGGATCAGTATGTACCTTGACCTTAAAGATACGGGAATGAATCTACCATTTTGATTCATTTTGATTAATTTGACAATTGAATTGTATCATTTTTTGAGGAACATCCAAAAACACCAGCTCTGATGTGAACTACGTCTCCAGGGCGATCCATTGAGGCTTCACGGGTTCCACGGGTTCCACGGGTTCCACGGGCTCGGTCCTTTTCCCCCGCATTGGCTTCCGCATTGCTTGGGGCTATAGCCTCAGGGAGAGACCGGCAGTTTGTGCACCCTACACTGCCGTACAGCGCCGTACACCTATGCAATCTACAAACATCTCATGTGCTGGGACCATTTGGATGTGTGCGTATTGTCTGTATTGTGTGTGCTGTGTGTACTACAAAACTAAACATAGAGCTATCATGAGCTATCATATGATACGTCACAGATCATGACATGTATACCGTATACCTACGATATAAACAAACATATGTACTGCTGCAGCCTGGGCACTTAGTGAGTGAGTGTCCAGGCCGGGACAGCATTGGGCCATCGCCTCATGAGAACAGCAGTGGCACAGCTGCAGATATGACATGGTCATGCCAAGAAAGAGAGAGAGAGAGGGGGAGATAGCACGTATATAACCTGGCAGTGATGGGTCAAATATGGTCAAATCTACTACACTTTGAACGTCATAAACTTCTTCAGAGCCAGGCGACTATGTCGATTGGTCCCAAGCCTGTATGGGATTCCACAGGCTTGCCAAACCAAGAATGGGGGTAAACCAGAAGAAGGGCGCAACGTTGTTTTCAGAGAGGCCGCAGCAAAACACTTGGTGCGAACGCAGGTGGTCCAGCAGTCCATGGTAGCACGGGCGGGAAGTTGATGGCTCAGAATGCGAGGATGCCGCCAAACCCAAACGGAGCCTCCTCCGGTCTGCCACCGAGGCCCCGATTGGAGAAAGGCAAGCTGCACCGCGCTGCCCCAAGTCTGTGTGGCGAGGGCGTTCTTGCACTTTCAACCGTTAAAGTTCTGCGTCAATGCTGCACTTTTTAGGTGTGGTGTGGATGTGCTGGACTGGTAACAACCCAATGCCCAGCGCCCCAAGTCAAGCAATTCCAGTCCATGTTTTGAATGTTCTGCTTGGATTTCCACGAGGAAGTCCCATTTGTGATCTCTCTGAGGCCAGCGCACCTTCAGCTGTGTATGCAGACAGTCAGGAGAAACGCTGGCTTGTCCGGGTCTCACCGGGTCTCACCAGGTCTCACCAGGTCTAACTGGTCTCAGAGTGTCAGCTCTCCAGACCCAGAGATTTTGCTGAACCAAGGCCTGTGATCCTCGTCACGCCTCAGAACGTGTCTTGGTTGCGGAGCATCAAGGATTCTAGGGCCTACGCTTGGGTGAAGATATTACCTGAGACTTCTGGGATGAGACCAAGAATCCAAAGGCAAGCCATTCCCAAAACCCATCCTTTTATGCGTTTTGAAGATCCCCGAGGTTGCAGAATATGTTCCAGATCCACATCCTGCATATCCTTTCCTGCACTTGGCACATCGAGCAGACTACTTGCGTTGTTTCCTCAGAATTTCGCGAAGAATGTGTGAGTCATGATGCTTCGCTGAAACTAGATCCATCATAGACAGGCTGCTATTTGCTACATCACTACGGTGGAGTATACCTCGACGTTTGGAACCTAGACTTAAGATGACTTAAGTATGTTGGCGAAATTGATGGACTTGCAAAAACCAGCATGCCCTACATACCTGCATGCAAATGCAGTGCAGCTGGCTATGAGGTTGATACCATTTGCCTGCAAAGCCTTGATGGTTTGTATGATCTTATCGAAAGCAACCAGTGTGATGCTGTGGGCTGGAGCCTCATGGACACATGGACAGGGTAAACCTGTACCTGACAGCCTGACAGCTCATTGCGGTTGTCAAAGCGCCTTTCATTTTCCGAGGCTATGATGGTTCTCAATGGGGCGAGCTGATAGGTGTCTCCGCGTCTTTGGCATGGTTGAAACATGTTGAAAAGGTGATGAGCATGTCTAGATTTCGTTCTGAGGAATAGGGCCTTTGGGAAAGTTTGCACAAGCCCTGGCAGCCAGGACATGGGTCCGTTCCGTCCTCACTCTGACCTCACAGAGTTGTGGCTTGATGCCCAGAATTTGTATCAGAACCAATCAGTTTGAATCAAGCTTGGTGCATTTGTGCAACAGGTATGATTCCGGTGTGATGCATTATGAATTATGATGCTCTATTTACATATGGTCATCCACCCCATGATCTACCTAGAAGTATTTTATATGGGAATAACAATATTTTTTGCATCATATAAAGCAAAACCGGAAAAAAACATGCAGAAAACCCAAACCTAAAATGATGAAGCACCAAAAAACCTTGACTATATATTTTTGTTTTTTTGAGATCTGGATTGATCATATCCATTCGAACAAACAAAAAAACACGAGTTTTTTTGTTTTTCCATTTCAAAACAAGAAAACCTAGGGAAAACCAAAAAAGCAATCTTTTGAGTCAAAACCAAACATTATCTCACATGTTTTTTTTGTTTTTTTGGTTTTGCTCGAGTTCTTTGTTTTTTTTGGTTTGTCTATTGTTTCACATCATTGCCATCTGTGTCCTTATGCTTGCGTACCTTATCGGTCCTGGGAAGTCAAACTTTGATCAAAGTTTCTCACTCAAGAGCTTGCGCACTATGTGAGACTAGGCTTGGCATAGGATGTGCTGTGATGTTTATGCACTTGAAAATTAGTTGTTGCAGCGCTTTCCTGCTCTACTGTCTATCTCTAGCAACTTCTGTACCACATCTTGGAATCTTGGAACCTTGGATTCGTACATACACATTCCTGTCTAGGTTTGACATATTCAAACAACGCATATAAATGTAGGTACCTGGAAAACACTTTTGGATACCTTGGGGGGAATGGTGGGGTATTTCTTTGAGAACATGTAACATTGCTTTGTAACAGAATGCTGCAGGACTTTGAAAGAATCTTACCTGTAAAGAAAGTCCTTCATTGGATGCAGTATTTGATTCAAAGAGTACCGGACACATTGTGTGAAATAGTTGAGGCCAGTGGGGCATGTTGTAAAAGAATGTATAGTTTCTGTGTCGTAGAATGCGTCAATAGATGCAGCAGTGGTATTTTGAAAGAGTCTTACCTCTGAAGAAAGTCCCTAAATGGATGCAGTACTCTTTTGAACGAGTATCGGACATATTGCATAAAATGGTGGAGCATTTTTTAAAGATTGTACAATTTCTTTCAAAGGGATAGATGCAGTAGTACTTTGAACCAGTTTTGCCTTGAAAGAATGGACGCAGCACTCTTTTGATGTGTGTTGTATTCTTAAGCACTCTTTGCATTATTCGAATACGAAAAGTATGACTGTTGACTGTTGACTGTCCGCATGAGTCCACTCACGACAAGTGAAACTCTGGCCGGGGCTCCGCACAACTTAAGTTGCGCACACTTTCGTGTGGTTTTAGATCATGGGCGGGTGAGCATATATATGATTATATATTGGGTGTGGCCTAACCTCTGTAACAGTCGGAAAATGGATTTCCTATGAAAACCTCTTCAAAAGGAACACAAGGAAATCCATTCATTTTTGCCATTTTCTTTCGTGCAAAAATCGTGCTCTAGATCGTGCTCTTTGGTGCCACCCTCCGTGCAAAAATCGTGTTCTAGATCGTGCTCTTTGGTGTTCCCCTCCGTGCAAAAATCGTGCTCTAGATTGTGCTCTTTGGTGTTCCCCTCCGTGCAAAAATCGTGCTCTAGATCGTGCTCTTTGGTGCCCCCCCTCCGTGCAAAAATCGTGCTCTTGATCGTGCTCTTTGGTGTTCCCCTCCGTGCAAAAATCGTGCTCTAGATCGTGCTCTTTGGTGTTCCCTCCGTGCAAAAATCGTGCTCTAGATCGTGCTCTTTGGTGTTCCCCTCCGTGCAAAAATCGTGCTCTAGATCGTGCTCTTTGGTTTTCCCTCCGTGCAAAAATCGTGCTCTAGCTTGTGAAAGCTGTTACAGACAATGGGCCAGACCCAAATTATATATGTACATATATATATATATTGGATTCCGTCAAAATTTGCGCTGATTAAGTATGTACTGGAGTGTGCATCGATTGTTGGCTGTTGCATGAAACCTGCTAAAACGATAGGGGCCTCACAAAAAAACGATACGTTTTTTGATTGCGCATGCTTGCGCGTTTTGTGGTGTGGGCATCGTGTTTGCTTAGGCAGGGTTGTTTTTTCACGGTTGGATCCACTTCACCATGAATGGGTGTGCCCATGCGGTGGGTTGACTTTACATGATTATACAATACTATACTATACTATACATTACTTTACCCACCTAGGTGGGTAGCTTAAACTCGGCACCAAGTAGACGCAGGCATGCTGGAGTGGACAACTCCATGCAGTATCTCGTTTTTTGCTGCCTGACAACTCAGCTATTCAAAGATGGAACCCGCGCAGAACGATACCCAAAACGATACCCAAAACGATACCCAAACGATACTAAAATCATTCCAAAAGCGACCCGGGTGACCGACTGGTCACAAAACAGGCCGAACAGGTGGTGGATGTTGGTAGTTTGCTGTAGTGATGGACTAAAGCTTTGTGCCCTGGCTGGATAAATTTTGAGGTTAGCAGCTGTGAGTGGCCAAAGCATGCCAAAACCCATTTTCTTTCCAAAAGACCTGCTGGTTGAAGAGACCGCCCAAGCAGTGCGAAGGAGGACCAGACAGGCGGGCAAAAGCACAAGTGCGCTCCAACGCGCGCAAACAAAAATCGCCAGGGATGAGGATCCAAGTGGACGCGCTTCAAAAATATGCTTAAACAGAGGTAAAGAAACTGTCAAAATATATAAAAACAGGAAACCCTGCACTTGACGTAAACAATAAATTTCGACCGTGACTCGTATATATATGATATCGTACTATTAGGTATTATTATATAGTCTACTTTCGTGACTGAATTACATGCAGACATACCATGGGGACAGTAGACTTCCGTCTCGAGGTTCAATGCACTTCATGGGAGACTTGAGGAAAAACTTCCTGCTATCATGAGCCAAAGGAGACTTGGCAGACTACGTAAGCTTTAGCGGAACACAAGTAAGCATTAAGTTCCTCAAGTAAGCAAGCATTGAGCATTAAGTAAGCAGCCTGAGGCATCGGCCTTAATTTACTTGACCTTTGAGTTGGTTCGGGAATTTCACTTTGGAAACCGTGGCTCAAAAACGCGCTGCGGTGAGGACCGATGTATTCTACTGGCAGGACGAAAACTACGCAAAACTACTCACGCAGCAGAGAGACTTCTTGTTGCAACAGTTCACTTTGCGTGAGACATGATCAGACGGTAGATCATGCACTTGCAGTGCAGGAGATTTTGAGAGATGTCTTCGTTCCAGTGACTCTCGTTCACAACCAACGGGTTAGCAAGGTGCATGGATCAGAATCATTTCCCCAGTTTTTCATCGCTCTTTGTGGTTGGATGGATGGGCACAAATAAACATTTTTTGATTCCGACACTCTGACAGGCTCTGATTGCCAACAACCCGGAGAAGGACGCTGGGAGTGGAATTAGACAAGCTATAGCAGCTACGGTACATTTTGTTGATCTGATACAGACTGATACAGACTGATACATGATCATCTTCCCGTCCCCGCCTTTATTCTCGACCACGTAGGTCTGGAATTCACTCCAAACAAAGGCTGAAAACATTTCATGCCAGTCTTCGCAAAGGAAGAGCTATGGGCAGTTCAGCCTTTTCAGAAAGTGCTTGGGAACCAATTGAGAGCCTTGCTTCAATAAGAGATCCTTCTTGCTGAAGGGACCTGATGGGACATACGGAAGACCAAGAAAGTGTACTTGCTACAGAGTTGCTTCATGTTGTTCTGCGAGTCGGTGCAGCTGGTAGCATGTCCCACTCTGACATACCGTGCGTGGCAACATTTCATTTTGTGCCGTTCTTTGGTGTGCTCCTCCTGATTTCATTCTACTGACCTCATCCTTTGCAGCAATTTGTAACATGGCATAGCACCGGCTTGAACATCTCTCGCTTCACCTCTTCAGTGACATCTTCTCCTGAGTTGTGCCACCTGGGTTTGTTTTAGTTTCACTGCAACCAGCCTTCCAGCAGATTCCAGCGGTGTATGAAGACACAGGATCAACTTTTCCCACTATTTCCCATGTATTTCTCGAGCTTAGATGGACACATCCTCATCCTGAACAACGCAAAGTATGGCGAAGAGCTGGGCCAATTGTCGGAGGAGCAAATTCTCGGTGGTCCAGCGGTTCTGAGTCGGCTGCTCAGCTCTGGTGGGGTAGGGATCAAAAAAGCGTCACATGTGCCGTGCTGAGGTCAACTGCTGCGGCATGCTTTGGGATTGAAGGTTTGAGCTTCCATCCTAAAAGGGGCCTGAAAACCTGAAAGATCTGAAAGGGGAACACATCTGCTGGCGGTTTGCTACAGCTGCCATGTAGCCGTCTTGGAGTCATGCTGCCGTCTGATCTTACACATCGAGCTCTGGGATTTGAGACGCATTGGCGCAAGGGACCAGTGAGCATGGCATGACATGAGCGGACAAAGATGACAAAGCGGTCAACAGAGGTCAGCAGAGTGACCTCTGCCAGAAGACATGGAGCTGATCACACTGTTTTTTTTCAACACAGCTCTCGCGGCCGCTCCCGTATGTGGAGGATCTGGGTTGGTGTTTGAAGTGGCTTGTGCCTAGAGCATTGCCGCTCCACTGACTGCGGCGTAAAACGAGTCGTAAAATTAAATTGTGCGCCCTTGGTTTTCACAGCCGATGCAACAAACATGGTAACCTGGTACTCAGCTGAAATAGAGTCGTAGAGGAAGATGAGAATGTGACATGGGGCAGGGAAGCGCCACCTGAAGCACCGGTCGTCGATCTCTCAGCACAATGGTCTCAATCGATGCAGCTTCGCAATTTGGAGCAGGGAAGATCCAAGGCGGCACTGCCAGAGCCGGAACTGAGTGCTGAAGAGCAAGCCAGGTGAAACGCCTCAGAATCCTGAGAACGCATTGACTTGTGAAATAATTACAGCATGCAATGCATGCAAGTCAACTCTGGAAATGGTTTATTCATGATCCCTATGCTAACATGTTCAAGTGGGCGTCATGTTGGCCAATTCCACCGCTGAAGAATTCTGTTCCAAAGAAACTTGGGGTGTTGGAATGCGCATCATTTTGCTTCAGCTGGCGCTCAGATCCATCAGTTGACACTAGCCTGGGGAGGCCTAGGCTGGCATGCAACCTGTTGCAGGCTGCAAGTCTTGGCAGAGCTGGACCGGTCTCAAATGCCAGCTGTGAAAAAGGACCCTGTGAGGGCTCTCGTGTCATCTTGTGATTTGGGTATGGGTCAATACCTATTAATACCATTTTTAGGGGAATGAACATCCATTTAACAGCTATTTTGATGTTCACCAGGGGTACAAGGTTTTGACACACTGCCATTTCTGGAAAGTTGTCATTTGGGGATGGGTCAAAATTTTATTGTCTCGAGATCCACAGAGTTTTCTGGCAATTTTCAATCATGGAACATCCAATTTTTGGGATACTTTGACCATCTTTGACCCATGGCAAGGACGGAAACATCCAAAAGACCATTGAACACTACACCTTCGCAGACTCTCAAAGTAGTGCTACCATCACGGTGGAGGCGGACAAGGCCAGCTGTGCGATCCTTGGTGACAAACATCCTGGGATATCCTGGGATTCCCAGAGGTTTCCATAGATTTCCAGGACCTTTACGAAGGAGCCGCCGAACATGTGAAAGAAGAACAGATCGAGGCGGGCCCTTGAGATAGTCATCACATGTCATCACTTGATGGTACAACTGGCCGGCACTTCTTTTTCTGCTTGTCGTGCCACTATGCATTGCTTTTGAAAAGGTTTTGAGCAAGGACAAGGAGCTGGTGGTGATTTTGCATGGTGTTCCCACCACGAAAGCTGTGGGGGGCCGCAGCGTCATTCAGCGGTTTCAGATTGCACAGACGTTTTGCACAACATGAGACGGCACAGATTCCCCATGATGTTTGAAGGCCAACACGTACGCGGATTGGACCTTGCGCTTGGCTCCGCTTTGCCATAGTGCTCCTCGGCGCAGCATAGTAGCTATACCTGGCCTGGCTGGAAGCATGGCTGCTTTGAAACTCAGGAGGACCCTTTGGATCCCTTGGGCAGGATCCATGATCCAATATGATTAGATGTTCTATGACTGTACTATAAATCACAATATATGATAATATGTATATATATAGACATATATAGGGGGCCCCAAACCGAAATAGCTGATTGACCCATATGTTAGGAAAAATGCATACCTTTTTCATCCGCTTCTGCTTAAATCAAATGCAGTCTCCGCGGGCACGATATCATGGCAGAGAATCTAGATATATCAAGAGTATGCCAAAGAGATGGCACGTTCATATGAAAATTCTATTTATAGATCTTTGTTCAATGGTTCTTTCAAGCTTTCATGAGACAAAGTTGTTTGGATGATAGGCGCATCACTGTTTCATCTTGCATTGCATCCCTAAGGTGGAGTGCGAAACTGAGCTGGGTGCAGTGGTGGCACCGGGAGTCAACGTTTTGACCTGTCAACCTCAACCTCAACTCACTCAGCTCTTGCAAGGCCTTTTCTCCCTTGCAATCACAGAATATATGTAACATTAAACTTTATATACTGTATAACATTTATATGTAACGTGCATATATTAATATATTGATATATATATATATATATATATTATACCTTTGATCTCCACATTGTAGTTGTGTGGCTCATGTGGCTCGATACAAGGTCCGAAAGAACGTCATGGAAACTCAGGAAGGGCAAGATCTCCGTGAAGTTCCTTGGTAGATTTGATGGACATGTACCTACCTGCCTTACATACGATTGGTTGCACCTTTCTCGCTGCGAGTGGACATGCGGGCTCGCCAGGCTAACGAAGAAAAAGCTCCAAGATTGGAAAAGATCCGTTCAGATTTAACGGGTAGGGATGCTAACAATATCCTTACATGTACAAAGACGTAGAGGACTCAGGCACGCATTTGCATGTTTGCTGTTATGCGTGATGAGAGCGCCGAAAGACCCAGTGACGACCCTAAAGGGGCTGCTTGGCTGCTTACGCCTGCAAAAAGGGAAATCCAAAAAGAGGTTACTCTGTAATGCTCTGCGTGTCAAAAGCCTTTTGCTGTTTGCCATGCACTCAGTCGAGTTGAGAAAAGGAAGCACTGCAGATTCATTTTCATGGGCTTTCCTTTGGAACTTGGCAGAAAATCACTCGCCCAGCAAAGGAAAGTGACACTGGGAATGAATGTTTCTGGAAGGAAACCATATTGACTCGATGACACAAGTTCTGCTAGACAAAACTAGCCTGGCTTGTTGTGATGCATTGGCAGGACAGAATGCAGGTAATTTCGTTCGTAAGTTCCGACTACAAGAAGCGATCTTGTTCAAGTCGCGCCCTGTGTTTCACCTGCCTAGTGAGTCTGCGTATGTAGTATCGCCATGTATAGCTACATCTTCAAACAAACATGAGCGATGCCGAAGACTCGCGAAAGCGCAGGAGAACTGACCAAACAAACAAGCCCGACAAGCCTGACAAGCCTGACAAGCCTGAGTTGAACGTCGAATGGACCAACTTGCAACGTGTTTGGTTAAAGCGTGTAAAGAGATTATTTGAGGATTTTGGTCCTCCTCAACCCAGCTTGGAACTGAAGCGCCGCGAGGAAGTCATGCAGTTGAGAAGACGTTTGAGCGATAAGTATGCAGAGCTCATTGACACATGGAAAGTCTCTTTGCGCAGCAATCCTGAACCTCCTCCTTCGACAGATTCTCCGACCCTACCAAGTCTACCAAGGGAAGCTTTCAATCGCTGGTTAATGGAACGTATCAATGCAGGTGGGACAGATCCGCTCCTGGGGGGTCAGGCTGACGCGCCCTTGTTAAAGGCGGCTGCCGAGGGGTTAGAGCATGACCTGTGTGGGCCTCTGCACAGCGAAGCTGCGCCCAAGGATTTTGCAAACTTTGCCGAGAAAGTACGGGGTCTTTGCTCCTGGCTCGCCAGTGAAGCAGATGCAGCCGCAGAAAGGATAGCAAGGTCAGCAAAATCAGCAAGGTCAGCTTCCCAAACGTCAAAGGTCTCGGCCACTTTGAACGCAAAGCGAGGATGCTACGTCTTTTCCCTCGACCAAAGTTACTCCAGCAAGCTGGGCAGGGAAGCTGTTTTGGAAGCTGAAAGTGAAAGCGATGAAAGCGATGCGAATTCACCATCTTTCCCTCTCAGCCCATCTGCTCTTGCTCGTCTTGCGTGGCCCTTGCATGTTTGCGCTGAATGGATTCGCTTGTAATTGATCAATTTAGATCAATATATCTAATTGTCACATGTTGTCACCATTTGGCAGGGGCTTGCAAGAAAGTAATCAGACCAAAAAACTACTTCAGCATCGGGGATTGTGCCCTTTATGATTTCCCAATACTAAATTCAAACGGGTTGGATTCGGCCAAGATCTTGGTTGGCTGTGGAAGAAGCACCCCTAGATTATCGGACGCACTACTGTACAATTTGTATCTTATTCCGGGTAGAACTTCGTTATTTTGCGAGCAGCGTTTCTATGGGCCATTGATAGTTGACAGATGTTGACAGTATGCGGTCAATCTTCCCAGTTCTTTTGCGATTACCTAGCTTCATTCATGCTTGCATGCTCTCGGAGAGAAACATCAACATGTAGGGACAGACAAACCAGAAGGAGGGGCATGTTTGTGGATTGTTGTGGCTATGCATGACGTGATGAATCTACAAGGCAGAGACAGGTCACGAATTGGAGGTCTGGCGACGCGCAATCTGAATCTCTTGCTGAGAAAGAATGCAAGAGTGCTCTGGCTCAAGCTTCTGCATCTGATGTTTATTGTACAGGCTGCCCTCATTCCATTTTGACATATTTGAATATCTTTGACTCATTTTCATCATTTGCACGATTTTGGCAGTAGATAATCTCCCACATATCTCTGCATGGGAGTGTGTCATCAGCTATCAGTAGCCCATAGGGGTTTAGTCAGCAAGGACACATTCGAAGCTTGGTTGTTTCACTTCGATATCCACTGATAGCTTTGCTTCTGAGATGAAACGAGAAGCATATGGCAGCTGCGCAGTTGACGTGGGCGCTATTCAGACTTTTGGTATGTATACTTTTGCAGAGGTTTGCTGGTGGACAGAAGGAATATCCACAGCAAGGGGACCGAAGCTGCATGAACCAGCATGAATCGGAGAAAGAGAGCCAGTCTCTCCGTAAAACGTTCGATGAAGAAACCCGCAAACTGCTGAACAGCTGCACCATACCTCGCATTGAATGGAGAGGAATCGGATCCTCACAGCCTTGGAACCTGCCATTGAGCGACGAGCCTTATGTGGTTCAATCCCCTCATGGTTGGAACCGGGAGATTGCTCAAAGCTTGGAAAGGAATGCTCTTTTGCACTCAATGGGAAACGTCACATGTACACCCTCGCAAGCTGGGAGCAAACGAATTGGTCACTTTGAAATGACCCTGGCAGAATACCTGACCGAGTGGTTGCCAAGACCAATTAGTAGGAATGCCGAGGAAAACCGATACGTTTTTGGAGAATTTGGAGAACAATGGGCCCCACTTCGCAAGACCTACGTGCTTCCTCCGTGTGAGGTTTGCTCCCACGATGCTGCGGCCGTAACCATTGGCTTAGGTGGCAAGTACTCTGGGGCTCCTTGGCATTTTCACAACTCAGCCTTTGTTGAAGTCTTCGATGGAGCAAAGTATTTCGCGTTCCTTCCACCCGGAGATCCCGTGATTGAAGAAATTGAAAAGGTCATGCAATTCAACGCGTCCATGTCTCAGTTCCATTGGCACTTGGAGGAAAGGCCAATCTTGGAAAACAAGGGACGCCTCAGGAACATGCAAGAGTGTGTTATCAATCCTGGTGAGATATTGTATTTTCCTGACAACTGGCACCATGGAGTGATTAATTTGGGGGAGTACACGGCTTTTGTGAGCAGCTTCATCAACAAGGACCTTGCGAAAGACAAGTCAGTGAAGACTCGTAGACCTGGATCCACCAACAACTTCCTGAAATTGCTGCCTCCTTGATAGTTCGCCCGAGACGAAAGAGTGCTCTTGACCTGCTTGGTTCAGATCAATGGTTTTGTTTCCAAGTCATTATCCATTGGAATCCATTGGAGTTCATGGCATGCCAGCAGCTAGAGCAGCTAGAGGCACGACGGTTGAACCGTGTCGGGATCCATGTTCCATGCCAGGAAGCTGATGCGCCGGGCAACGAGATGGGCTGAGAAGATCTCGAGGTCTGACGTCGCAGGCCGGAATTGCCAGTCATTTTTCTGCTCCGAATCAACAGCCTACAATCAACAAGTAACCATGTCACTATTGTCACTGAGAGGAGAAAGATAACATAAGAATCATAAGATAATATGAGAGATATGAAATTACTATGTGTCCGTGTGTCATTAACATATCAAACAGAATGGCATCAATATTTCGGGTAATTTCTATCCTAAGCCTGTAGTTTTTTTCTTGCCCACACTCTCTCTCTCTCTCTCTCAATCAAGCACTAAGGTGAAGCATGGGCAGCCAAGTTCCACGCTTTCATGCAACAAGACGCCAGCTTTTGGGACATCACCTTCTGCTTGCTCTGCCGTTATGATGCTTTGTGCGGTCCTGGTCACAAGGAAGGAGGAGGCTTCCATGCAGCTATTCCTTCAGTGGCCTTTGATGCTCTTGAGAAGATGGATGATGTCAATGATGTCAATGATGTACCTGTTAGAGTTGAATGTTTTGCCTCTCCTCAGCTGTGTCATGCTGAAAAATGGCATTTTTGCTCTGCCTTTAGTGATGTGGATATTTTCTTTGGATCTCTCGGGCCCTTTCTGGATGAAGAGATGGACATTGGGAGATTTGGCGGCATCTATGAGGTCAATCCACCTTTTGTCCGTGGAGTAGTGCTGCAGCTTGCCCAGAAGCTCCTGAGGGCACTAGAACTGGCAGAATCAGAAGATCGAACCCTTGGCATTTTTCTGGTGCTTCCAGGTCTTGCTCGTCATAAAAGTCATAAACTCATTTCAGATATTTCCGATATTTCCGGGGCAACCGAAAAGCTGGAAGCTGAACTGGACGCTTTGGATCGGCTGCTAAGATGCCGTTTCAGAAGGGCCTTAGATGCCTCAAGCAGGCGAGCGTACACAAATGGCCTTGCTTTCAAGACTGAACGATCTTGGCCGCTTTTTGCTGTCCCAACAACATTGGCCCTGCTGAGCTCACAGCCAAGTGAACACGAAGTTGCTGACTTTGAGCGCTTGTGTGCAAGTTGGGGGCACTCTGATCAGGACATCACCGATGACACCATGAAAGATGTGAAAAGAGAGTGTGAAGAGACGCTTCATCACCATCGTGATACAGTAGTAATAGACACTGCAACACTTTGGATTGTCATGGCATTTGCATTATATATACATACATATACATATATAATGTATATATATATATACAATTTATAAATAAAGAAATATGATTATATATATACATGATATGATCAAACATACATTGATTACTGGATGATTTCATGGCGCATGCTACTGCATGATGCATTGGTGCAAGTCTTGTGCCACTTTTCTACCATTCAGGGCTCGCCTTGTTGTCTGTTGGTGAGCGACTGTTTGGTCACACAGTGAGCGCATCGAACCGCGATCATGTGCCATGGTTCAGAATATTGAGATCTAATTTTGTAAATTGCTGTTGCCAGTAACTGACCAGGGACACAGCCACCTCAAGAATTAAAGATACTGTAAGAAGTTTTCCCATTTGCATTTTGAGCGTGTGGCATGATACTCTGCTCTCATTGATCATTCCACGGTGTTTTTTCATTTCATATTTTCAGTGTCAGGGTGGCTGACGCAATGGCCTCATACATGCTGTCGATGCTTTCGGGCCAACGTCGACCGATCAGGGCTGCGCAGCTGCAGGTGCGGAGAATGTACGTGCTTGTGTGAACGTGTTGCAGCAGGGTTGATGTGATATTGTGCACGACAAATTGATGCAATTATCTGCAATTGTGATATATCGGGTTTGATACTTTTTGTCCCCTCCCATTGCTTTTGGGCTGAGTCTTTTATTGCGTTCCTAGATTTCTTCGGTCGTTGTGTGTTTTAGGTTGCCCTGTGAATTTACCTAATTTTTCTGACTTGAGTCTTGTTGGACTTTTTGACATGGACTTCGTTGACTCAATCGGTTCATTTGGTTTTACCAGGGTTTGGTGAGATTTTTGGTTTCATGTGCACATTTTTCTTCTAGCGCTTTTATGGTCTTGTTTTTCGATTTCTTGCTTCTAACTACTTGGTGCTTTTGTCCTTTTGTAAGAACATCTCCTTAATTCGCACTCATGAGTTGCCGTAGCTGGTAGCAGACAGGGCTCTTGTTCCTTCCTGTTCTCACACCAAAAAAAAGGGGACGGCCAGAATGACTGCAAATTGAGGCTACTACATGTGATTTGGAGGAAACGCAACTGACTACGGATCAGAGTACGGCAAAAGCGGCTTCGCCAAATCCCAAAATTCATGCAGATGACTTTGCTGTTGGTGACAACTGCGATGACGACTCTGATGATGGGGTGACGCCTGACCGTCAGCGCTGGTATGCAATCCAGCGCATTCTACTAATAGATAACAATCCTGAAGAGGTCGCTGAATTGAGTTTCTCGGTGGCTGGTGTCCTGCTCGATCTAGACGTTCTGCGACCTTACGGTGCAAAGAGGCACATTACAATTTCGAGAGCTGTTGCAGAGCACCTCACAGGAGGGATTCTGCCCGGAAACGCGCGGGTGCTACAGAGTGGCAGACTTGCTCCAAACAATTCCGCCTGTTACAAACTGACCCTTCCATTCGATGAAAATGCTCGGCAAGGTGCAGGGCGCTGGCTCGCCTGTGGCAAGTCCTTTTTCAACTTCGTTCTCAAACAGTGGCAGCCCGCGACAGGATTGGTGTCCTACCTGCCCAGGCGGCACTTGCTGTACTGTGCCTTCACACCTGCCGAAGATGCACTTTTTGTGAAGCTGGGGTATCGTGCCCTTGGCGACAACAAGCCGGAGTCAGTGGTCAGGTATGTTGAGCAGAAAACCAGGAAGTTGCGTCTTACCAATGTTCTGGGTGCTGGACTATTTCTGATGCCTTTGCCAGACAGCCATGGCTGTTTTGATGCCCCGGAGAAAGCCGCAGAAGAGTCACTGAAGTCTGCCATTGGTTCCAGCCCACATCTACGAGCAAACCCAAGTGGTAGCAATGGCGAATTTGTGGCCTTCAGCGGTCTCTTGGAGTACTACTTCGTGAAAGCCAAAGGGAAAACAACGGCTTTACAAGCACTGGGAAATACACTTCGAGATTTCACGGGAAATCGGAATCTGAAGCCATTTCGTTCTGTGATGACTCCTGGACAAGTCAGAGCTGGCCGCACAAAATTGGTGGAATGGTCTGACTGGTACACTTTTCAACCCAACACGAAAGCATCGCCACCGCGGCTTCCATTGCCACGAGCATCGGCCCTGTTGAGCTGCCAGAAACTTGGAGCCTTCTCTCGGCGAGTCTCTCGGCGAGTCTCTCGTGGTGTCCGTAAACTCTCAAAACCACGCCCAGGAGCGATCTACAAAAAGCGACGCAAAGCGTGGTCTTGCCCACTGTGAACATTTGTGAGCTGTGTTGTGATATGTATTGCGAACTCATAATGAGACAATTTGAGATAATCGTGGTGCTTCAACGGTGCCACCATTTTGCCACCGTCATGACCCTGACCTATAGTTTTGCGATGGCCCAAAGTTGGACTTCCTTCGTCCATGGCCATTCAATTTCTTTTAATCCAATGCACTCTGTAGGTTTAATTAGGTTTATGTGCATTTCTTTGGCTTCTAGGGTTAACCCCCTGTGTCCAGAGAGGAATTCGCAGCTGGCTTGAATGACCATCGGCAGCTCAGACTCCCCCATGGCGTCAGGCCACTGCGAGCCAATGCTGAGCTGTTGAAAAAGCTGGGCAGCAGAGACACCAATCCCCATGAGGACTTTGATCCGGGGGATCTTTGTCATTGTGACAAGATAAGATGTCAAGGAGAGCCGTTTCAAGAACAGTGGGCCATAGAGGCTGCCAACACAATTGAAATGAGAAGGCCTTTGGGACAATGCATCTGCAGCTTGTAAAGCAGCGATAGTTTGGAGTATCATGGAGCAATCGGAAGTGCTGACCCAAACAGGGCCAGTTTCCTAGCAGAGATTGACGAATTGACGCCACTGCAGTTCTTTGCTTTGTTACACTGCGCAGATGGCAGACTTGAAGTAGCCAGCTTGTATCATCTGAGGTATCCCAACCCACACAGGTGCAGATGCCGTAGAGGGTCTACACTCTACACCTGTTGGCACATGTAAGATCATTCAAGTTTTGCTTCGATTTGTTTGGCATGACATGTTGACATGTTATGTTGTCAGGGGTGCAGATGAGCTTCGTGAGGAGGCTTTACGGAGGATCCAGGCTCGGCATTGTTCGGCCAAGAGGCAGCAGCTGCAGAGCTCGAGAGCCGCTGCAAGGTGGACAAAGCAGTGCGTACTGGAGCAGATGAGGATCTGCAGGTGACACGCCAAGAGCACAAGAGGTTGGATAGTTCAGAAAGGCGTGTGAACCTGATGTTTACGAGGATCCTGATGAACAACGGAAGCTGATGGAAGCAGCAGCGGCAAAGGCACACGCATCCTTTGCAATATTTAGATTTCTGCGTTTTTCTACATATTATCATATTCTGCATCATCACACCTAATATCAATGGAATCAATGGGACACCTTTGAATGGAGTCAGGGCACAGGAAAATTGCCTAGAATAATCTTGAATCTGAAATCTGAAGCGAAATGAGGACCTTGATAGGCACCCTGTGACTCTTGCAGGCAGCTGACGCAGCAGTCGCCATGGCGCTTGAAGACCAGGTGCTAAGTAAGCAGGCCTGACGCACTTGCAGCAGATGTCACTCAGGACATGAGGTAGTTGTGTCAAACATGTCTCTTGCACTTCAAATATGTATAGTATATGGAGCAGTGGCAGCCGAGCAAAGGTTCAATTTATCATGATTCAAGAGAATTCAAAGCCATTCAAAGCCAAAGCCACAACGCTTTTTGATACAACGCAGGTGTTGTGGCAAAAGGCCTTCATCACCGAAATGGCGAAGCAAAAGAATGCGATGCTTCAAACGGAGGCATTGCTACCTTGCCACCTTGCTCTGAATGCCCGGCATTTGCTTCATGATATACAATGATATACCATGATATACCATTGATCGCTTTCTGCACATTTGATAGGGTGTCACTCAGCAAAGTTAAACTGGTTAAACACCTGCTCTTGCAAATCCCTGGCCTTTTTTGCAGGCATTGCCCGAATCGGAATCCGAGACTTCAGAGGATCCAATGGAGGTCCTCAAACAGCTCTTGGAGAGCGTTGCACCCTGCACTTCCACATATCCAGCCTGGCTGCCCAGCCCAGGCCCTGACACATGTCATAATGGACCAACAGGCTGCAGATAGGAGTGCTGTGGACAGACTGGATACGAATCCGGAGTGCCATGTGTTTTGATGGAATTCGTATGATTTGGTTATGCGTTGAAGACTCCATCCTGTCAACATGTTTACCAATTTATGCATTTTTTTTGCAGTTTCTTTTTTTAACCACCGTCGGGGATTAAGGTGTCAGTTTCTCAATCAACAGATCGACAGCGGGCCAGTGCCTGAAGAAGGTTGCTGAAACACTCTATATTATAGATATACATATCTACAATTTTCCTACAAGTATCCTGCAGATGATTCACAGATTTCACAGGTCTACTGCACTTTTCTTGCTTTTAGTAAGTCAGTGAGGTCCTTTCCAGATCTGCCAAGGTCGATGGGAAAGCTGATCGTTGGACACCTTTGAAGGGCCAGCAGTTGCTCGTAAAGCCAGCCACAGAGGAGGACTGTCGAAAACCATGGAGATGACGGTTCTGGACAAAACTCAGATCACATCCAAGTCATTCCAAGTCTATCAGTATGTGTGAAAGATTGTGGAAGAGCATTGACTGTCCAGTGGTCTAAGCACTTGAAGGATTGCATTCTTCTGGTGGCAAATGCGCTCATGACGCCCGAATCTGATAGAGAGGCGGTTGCTGTTTCGTTCTTTGTGCTCGGTGTTGCCAAGAAAGCAGCCTGCCAGGAATCCCATTGGCTTTTAAGACGAGATGGGAAATCAATTTCTTCATCCTTTTCCTCGCCCCTAGACTGCTACTGACTGTATCTCTGTGTGTTTGTTCTGCGCCTTGCCTTCTCTCAACGGCCAATTTGTACGCGGTGGAAGCAACACCCGAGGTACAGCAGGCAAAGATCCTGGAGTCATCACATCTGTCTTCCTTGGATGGATCAACCCCTGAAGCGAGCCGAGCTGGAATACCAGGCTCACTTTCATGATCATCCTTGATGCAGCTTGACACGGTTCCTTGCCTCGAGATATTTTCAGATGGCAGGTGGTTGCCCATGCTGGCAGGCGCGGCCGGTAGTGTGATTGCCTTGGAGATCTGTTAGTCAAACTTGTCAAACTAACTCAAACCTGCAGGGAAGCTTCGCATTTTGTTGTGGGGGAGAAGAAGGAGCGGAGGCAGGATGCTCAAACATGAAGACGACAGCCTGCAGCAGCTCTCTATTTCTTTAACTTGTTTTTTTTGCTGCTGTTTGCTAGGCAAATCTTTGGCCTTACCTTGCCGGTCCACCAGGTCTTCTGCTCGGAGTTTCTTTGCTTTTGTTCCGTGCAATCACCTTTTTGCCTTGGAGTCTTCTGAAGCTGACCCAATTGACTGGGGATCGATGATACCTCCGAGTTGCAGGTTTTTTGAATGATTTTGCAGCGGCTTTACGAAGCACCTCTCGCTTTCAGATGAATTTTCAGTGAGTTGAAGCAACTACCCAGCGGCCCAGCATCGTTCAGCATCCAGCCACTCGCCAGGTGTCGTGGGTTGAAGACGATGAAGTGCTGAGTCTTCCTCCTGGGCCGTGGCGAGACGTAAACGGATTACACGAGGCTGGGCTGCTGGGCTGTGCCCTCGGGTTTTTTTGATGGTTTAATGATGTGTCAATATGTTTTATATTTCACTGTAGTCTCGACCCATAAAGTCCAAAATCAGACAAGCTTCAGAGTGAACCTCTGAGGTGAGCCAAAAAAACAACTATATTGACTAGAAATTGCATGACATTGCATTGAGCATAGACCTGGCTGTCAACATGCACAGATCATTCCAGGTGATCACTACGTTGCCTGGTGACAGAGTGTTGGTGGTTTGCACCATGCACTACACGGCGAACTGGTCCAGCTCTGACCTTGGACCTCGTGCTGGAATTTGTGCTGAGCGAAAAGGGAGTAACTTTGCACGACTGTGGACGAAGGCGAACTGAGCAATCGCTGAGGTGAACTGAACCGGGGTCGATTCACAGTTGTCCGCTGGAGCCTTGAACTTCTTTGTTTTCAATTTTTTCAAACATCCCGCCATAGCCATAGAAATCGAAAGAACATGAAGAAACACTGTGAAAGCCTTGTGACTTTTGTCGAGGTGATGACTTGGGCCTCGATGGTTTGGCGGAAACTTGACACCGTACTGATGAAATGTGTCACATGGACCCGGAGTCTTAGGGCTATAGTGTTAGGGCATTAGGGCAGTGGGGCTATAGTGTTTGGCTGAGGACAGAGGATTGCAGTCTGTCCGTTCCCTTGGGCCGAGCCAACCACGAACGATGATTATGGTGCGCATGTCAAGTTGAAAATGAAGAGTGGAAGTGATAGAAACTGCATGTCACTTGGCGTGGAAGCAATTCCTTGGAGGCCACAGTCGATGAACCACCTCCTGGACCTCATCTCTACCGTGCCAGAGCGGCCTTAACGACGGGCGAGGAGTTTGAAACTTAGCCAGATAGCAGCGTTTGGCAGGTAGAATCATGTTGTACACAGGATACAGATTCATGATGCATTACTGCATGATGTTTGATGTGAAATGCAAGTTGTGAATCAGCTCCGTCTTCCGTCTGAAGCCACGAGTGGCTCTGGAAGTAAGATCCCTCCAAGTACTGCCAAACAGAGAACTCGAAAGCTACAATGGACGCCGGAGGTGTCGCTCGGCTCGTTCTTAGTGCACCCAGTTTGGATGAGTTAAGTTGTCAAGGAGAGCGCAGCTCAAGAAATGAGGAAGTATCAAGTCGAAATGTACAGCTTCAGGAGATGTCAGGAGCTTCTAGGCCTTAGAAAGTCAGAGCCAGGTCTCATGACCTTCCAAATGTTGCCATGAGGTGAAACTGGCAAAGGTCGAGAAGATCTTGGGACGAACCGGATCCCGTGGTGGTGTGATCCAAGTGCGTTGCTTGACTGTAGCATTCCATGCGATCCCAGAATACTGATGTGCTTCATCATTTGGATTCTGAGGTAAAGAATGGAAAGATAATGAAAAAGACGGAAACCAAATGAAACAGATTGACGGATGTCTTTGAAGGGATCGCTACATCACTACGCAAGTTTTGAGAGGTTGGCCGGATTGGCGTTGCAAGGCGTTGTCTTCATGACAGAGACTGCTCCCGAGCTGGCTGGCCGATCCCTGATCCGAAATGTGAAGGGTCCCGTCCGAGAAGGTGCCCTCAGCTGAGGTAACTGCCGTAGAAACGCCGGAGTTTTCAAAGTCTCTACACTGGATGTGGAGATGGGTTAAAGCCTTTGATGCATATAAAACTAATACAAAACTATATAAAACTCAAATTAGTTTTATTTGAAATTATGAAAGTATTTGAATACATACAATTCATATTATACCATGTTTGGGGTATGAACATCCACTTAGCATCACTTGGCAGCTATTTTGATGTTCACCAGGGTCCCGGGTTTTGAAAGCTCCTACCATTGTGAGGAGACATCCTGGCCCTTCTGGAGACAGAGCGTGAAGCAAGAAGGCTGCGCTAAGGCTGCGCCAAGGAGATCAAGGACGCCATGAATTCTGTCATACCTTTAACATCCTTTTATATATATATATATCTATAATTAGATCCTTTTAGATCCTTTCAGATCCTTTAGGTACTAGCAGCTAGCATTCTTTTAGCATGATTTTGCATTCCTCTTCTCTATTTTTTGGACTCTTCAGGCATGTATTCTTGCATTGTCAAGCTTCGTCAGGACTGACCCGTTGGCATTTGAGACAAGCCAAATCATCGCAAGAGGGATAGAAAGAATGTGGCACGTTGCTGCGTGCAGACTGTAGGAACTGCCTGAGGAAATGCTTGGTGCAAACAATCTCATGTGAAATTGACTGGAAGTTGCAGAACATTCCAAGGTCTGGAGTGTCTTTGACGCTGCAGGGTGAAAGACAGCCCGGACCTTTTTTTCCCCAATATTGATCCACGAGTTTTCCCCAGTGGTCGAGTCGTTGTGTCTTGTAGCGTAGCAAGTCGTCTGGGTGTGGCGTGCAGGTGGTGATTTGATGTTTGAGCATGGTTGACAAATGTTGACAACATGAGCACTGAGCATAATTGTGAGACTTTTAGCTTTCAGGCTTTCATGCCGAGGTTGACGCTTATTCGATTGCCTGGGAATCTTGTGACAGGGTGCCAGCCTTGTTTATTTATCTTCATTTATATCAACAAGATGGGACATAGAAACACGCTCGCTCAGAGAACAAAACATCTCTAGACTGCCATGATGGTCATTCAGGAACAACATGAAAAGCACATCCCAGTGCCACAGCAATGTTCCATCGGTTTGGCAAAGGTTGCGCATGCTGCTGAGGCCCATGAGACCGATCGAACCGGTGGAGATCCATGATGGAACTTGGACGGAGATACCTGGAATGTTCGCATCATGCAGCTTGAGGAGCGAACAGAATCAGAGTTCCCTGAAGTTCCAAGATGTTCCAAGGGCAAATGCAGAGCCAAACTCTGGTAAGCAGCAACCAAAACCCGAAATGTTTATGCTTTCACTGCTGGTTAAACTCTAATTTTTACTGTATCAATTTATCGGGGTCTATGGCACTGGATGATTTCAGAATCCCAGTAACCAATCAGTTCCAGGGATCGATGTGAGGATTTTCGCCACTTGAAGGGTCGGTTGCCTACAGATCAGGAGACCTAGAGACCGTGTGCTTCTCGTGTCAGGCTCCCAGCTTGCTAGACTCAAAGTGTTGCCGCAGCTGCCAGACAGGGCAACTTCCATGATGTTCCATGATGCTTCGGAGTGCCCTATCTCGTTGAACCTCCAAGGTATCACATTGATTGCAACCCACAAGACTACTTCTATGAAGCCCACTTCACAATTTTCAGAAGAAAGGACGGATTTTCAACGTGCTGGGGATAGCTAGGCAGGCGAAAGGTATTGTAAGGAGGCTGGAAAAATGGCAGCAAATAAAGCAAGGAAACCGTTCCTGAACGCAGTTTGGAAAGGAGCACTTCAACATGACCACATCACTATTTGTGTCCTTCTGTATGCCAAATCTTCTTGCAGCCTTTTGCTTGTGAATGTGCTTTTGATCTTTTTTTTGACCAAGTTCATACTAGACTAGATGTTCGCACAAGCTACTGTATCACACCAACATTGCCGTGCCCATTTTTGTGAATATTCCTCAATGTTCCTGGTGTTGCTGCTGCTGCTGCTGCTGCCAGGAGGGCGCTATCTCCTCTGACCAGAACCTGGGCTTTTCTGAGGAGATACTGTCGGGGGAGACATCAGATGAGACTCACATGATTTAGAAATGTTCGGAATGTCTTGTGCTTGGAGGAGTTCGGCCTCGACATGGTGGCCTGCTCAGGCAGAAATTGCTGTTCAAAACCATGTAAAAAAGTAAAACCAATTGAAGAGTTTTGATGACTTTTGATGACTCAGGTCTTCTCTGACTATGGTGCTTCTAGCGAATACCCAGCAGGACTTTTGATAGACACTCCAGGTTCACAAGGCCAGGAACATGTCACACGACATCACGCGACCACTTCGCATCACTCGTCCGGGGATGATTTTTGCAGCTTCCGGTGCCAGGTCCATGGACCTACTATTTGGCCGCGCGAGTAGCCAATCTTGGCACAACTTCGGAGAACCCATCAGTAGTTGTAGGTTATTCAGGATCGTTATTTGGAATGGTCCTGTCAGCTTCGAGATGAGAAAAGGAAAGCAAATGCCTATGTGAAGAAATCAATCCTTCAATGCCCCTGTCTCTGTTGCTTGCAAATCCCTTCATCTGCTTGGTCTTTGTTGAGAAGAGATCCACAATCGAAAACATGTCATGTGTTGACATCCATGTTAGAAAGGCATGTTAGCCTTGCTCCGCAATGCTATTTCTTCAGCAATCTGGGAGTGGCCATCCTGTGAGCCTCCCCGAGTGCTGGCAGGTGGGGGTTTCTATGTGTGAGATTCCGGCTAAAGAGTTTGTTTCTGGGCCCTTTCAAAGATCTCACACACCACCTTTCTGCGGGATAACAGATAGAGCAGACATCAGGATGCGGCCCTTTAGCAGAGCTGCAGTTGTCTCCTCAGATGCGGAACAAGTTTGCAAGTTTAGTCTGACCGCAGAACGATTCAGGCGCCAGAACCGCTGGGAACCGAGGTGGCAGCTCTGGGTGTGGCACTAGTTTGGCTGACCAGCACCGCCTTCACCAGTCCCGTGCTGAAAGGTTGAAGTGATTTCATCAAGATGTCCAGAATTGTCCAGATGTCATGCCGACATTGACCTTGCAAACGAAATCTCAGGTCCATTGGCGCAGTCTCCTTTGCAGCTCTTAGCTCAGTTGATGCTCAAACCGTTATGGTTGATGGATCAGCCGCTTTGCACGCATTCAATCCAATTTGTGCGCCTTTCGGTTTTCCGTTGAGGCAGCTTGAATCACGACAGGGCTTCCAACCTCGTTTGGCTGCAAGTGAAGGTTCCTGTGTTCTCTTCCCCACTTCAAGAGTAGTGGGTCTTCTATGGAACAGGTTTGGAATTTGTCATCATGAATCAAATCCGAAAGGGTGAACGATGCCTTGGCAGCTGCAAAAGCCAGACACAGCAATGCAGGCAGCGGCTCTTTCGCTGGACAGTCGTCCTTGCCTCAACACAGGAATTCCATGGCACGATGTCCAGAAGCACAAGAGCACTCAAGAGATTTCAAACCATTCAACGCACTCAAATTACCCAAAGCACTGAAAGCATCTCAAAGGTCTTTCGATGTCTTTACGCTTTCGCGTGGTTTCGCCAGGTCCACCTTCTCCAGTGCAGTTGCCTTTCCAGGGTGTGCTATCGGAGCCAAGCTCAGAAATCATGGTGTGCAAGAGGCAAAGCTGCAATGCGTGATGTCTGTGGATGTTGTGATATTTCATGATATTTCATGATATTTTTGCTTTTGACATCCTTCACAAGATTCACACGATGATAAACTTTCCTAAGGCCTGGCTACTTTGGTGACGCTCGAATCCTCAGTAGATTTGCTTGAACTGAAGTTGATACTCTGCCCTGACTTGATGACTGGTCTTTGACAAATCCTCAAACGTTGCAGGCGTCGGAATGGCATGGCATTCTAAGTTTCTAAGGCTTTTCGGCAAGTGGTCAAACAAACATCGTCAACGCTGGCGTAAGGCTGTCAGATGCCTACAACGCAATACGAGCGTACAACGATTTGATGAAATGATTTAGGTTTAATCTGCAAAGATAGTGCTTCAAGTGGCTGCACATGCGGCTTCCGGTTTCGGCGTCTTGGTGTTGCGATTGCATCGTTCTTGCGTGATTCTTTTGCCTTGGCCTGTGTTGTGTCGGCCTCTGTCAAGACACGGCAAGTCTGGACAGATTCCAAGGTCAACAGTGAGAATCGAGGAAGGCAAGGCTACAAAGCTGACAGACGGTATAGCTCCAAGTTGACTTTCGGTGAGTGGAGCAAAGTGGCTGCTTGTTAGGTAAGTGACCGAAAGTGACAAATGATCTGCCATGCTGCAACAAAGGCCTCCCTTGTTTGGACCTGAGAAGCCCCCACATGAGAAGAAGAAGATGTACCACTACTACTGCAACAAGATCTACAAGGCTCACAGCATCCACAATTTATTTCGACAATGTCAGCTATTGTGGACTGTTCAATTCTTTCTTTGGCTGGGCCAGGTGATTCGATTTGCCAATCCAGATGGGGTTGAGATGGCACCAACGAGTTGGCGTCTGAATCTGCTCTGATGCAATGCACGATATGCGTGGGACAACATGCTTAGAGATGCAATGCTGCATGGACTGAGGCCAACCAAAGACTTGGATTGAGAAATTTTCGCGTCCAGGCCTGGCAAAGATTGCCACCGCCATTTGTGCGTCTGCTTCTTTGTGGCTGGGGCAACGCTTGCTATGATAGCACATCGTCTCACGGTGAAAAAGGAAACAGGCCGCCTTTCACCTTTGTAACATATCTAGGGAGGGGCTTCCTCCAGTCATATCCCGTCCAATTTGTATTTTGCCATGTGTTCAAAACGCTGTGGTCATGTTTGGTCTTTTTATTGGTTTGTAAAGGTTTGTTTGGGATGAACTCTCATCAAGACGATGATTTTACTGATCTTTACTGACCCAAAAAGTTGTGGACCAACATCATGCTTACTGCCAGCTTCAACTTCCATCGACTGGGATTTGCTGATCTGTTAAGCCAGGGGATCCTGTACCTCGCTGCACCCAAGGAAGTCAGAAGACGATGTCAATTTTTTCGTTCATTCTGCTGTGTGGCTTGTCTCCATTGACTTCGCGACGGATTGATGTGATCTGTTTGTGACTTTTTCCCCTGGTCCAGAGGGCCAGCGAGACTGGATGCATCTAGACCTGTGTATCTGGACAACTGTTGGCTCAAAGATGAGTTGCAAGCAATGATCAAAGCGTTCAGACCAGCATGGGCTGCGCTCGGGCTGTTATGTTTTACAAATGAAGCAGGCCGCACGGCCGCACGGACAATTTGTAGTGCTGTGTCAGGCCAGCTCGAATGACAGGTCTTGGCAGGTGACCAGTGTTGACAGCTTTGCTATTGCTTTGCTCTTCATTTTCAGATGTGTTGGAGTCTGTTGGAGGTGCCACAAGTCTGAGACGAGACGTGAAAGCCGGTTCTCTTTGCGAGTTTGCTGAGAAGGAGCCGCTTCTGTCATGTAAGAAGGCGGGCTGAAAGTCAAGTTATATAATGTTATGTTATATATATACCAAGTTCTCTGTTTTCATTGTCTATTGGACAGAGGCCAGATGCCTTCATGAAACTGAGAAGATTGTAATGGAATGATCTACCGCCCTTTTTGACAAGACTTCTTATGAGCTAAAACGAAGTTCCACGGATCCGTGGACTGCCGAATCCTTGCAAAGTGGCCTCTCAGCAGGTCGCTGCGGGCGGATCCTCGTGGCAGCTGGGCAGCATTCAAAGTTTGATCTGATTTGTTCGAAAGCACTTGGTCAGAGTGTGCCCCTGGGCGTCCCTGAGATTAATAGTATTTAATAGTCTTCCTTTACCTTCGAGAAGGGAGTTTGTATGACTAATTTCGAGTTGCAGAGGTAGAGAAGCGGAGAGGAAGCTTGGTCATTTGGTGGTTTACAATCTCATCTGAAAACAAAGAATGGCCTGGTCAAACCACACATCCAAATTCAAACTGAGCCGAACTCGAACCTGAAGTGGACACTGCCCTGGCAAGAACCTGAAACAGCTTCCCACCTAGACCCGAATTCAAAACGAATACACACAGTACATCACCGGACATTTGGTACACCACTGTACCTCAACCAAACTTAAAACCTCCAAATGCTCTTCCAGCATTGTTGAGATGATGTTGGCAGAATCATTGGCCAAATCCCCTTTGATGCAAGTTTCGACTGGTTAATAGAGACAATGCACGCAGGGAGCGCTACAGATCAATACTCCGTACAATCAGCACGAGAAGCCTACGTACACCGAAGGCATACCATCATGGCGTGAAATCTCACACTTCGAGATCCCACTCCTGTACCGGGGGAGGCCAACTGCCTTAATGATTTTTTAATTTTGCTTGTGAGACTGGGTGCAAGAATCCCTTGGGCTCCAATCTACCCTTCTAGAATCCCCTACCTGCGGAAGCTCAGCAGACACCGAACATAGCTCAACCAACGCTTTTTCAATCCGTTGCCAGAAGATGTCAATAGTGACAGAAGACGACAGAAGAATCTTTCCAGCACCAGCTTGGTCCAGGAATGCGAATCTCCACGAGGCATGGCATCAACTTTGCCAGGTACAAGCCCCAGTCGGCAGGTGGGGCATTTCTGCGAAAGCGGCCAACAAAAACAACACAAGCAGCGACTTGTCAGCTCAGGACAGTCAAACTTCACCCTACATGGAAGTTTTCCTGGACAAGCGCTTCAAGGAAAACTACCACCATGCTTCGGCCTTAGTTCAGAACTGGAGTTCATGCAAGACATGTACATAGTCAAACCACGTCGAACCAATCGAATCGAGATCACATTATCCGCCATGACCATCCAAGACCATCTCAGATCTTCTCAGGTCTACAAATCGGATGGTTGGGCAGATTCTGCATGGGTCAACTATGTGGCGGTAAAGAAATCCGGAGGCACCGCTCTTTTTGAGTTCACCTTTAAGAGACCTTGTAGCGGACGCATTGCGAGGTGTCTTTGGGAAGCTTACTGCGGCTCAGATGCATTTGTCCTATTGATCCTTAAAGAAGTGCTGTATGCAGTGACTTTGACATGCAGAAAGTGTGCCTGGAAGGAAAGGTTGGTGGAATCAATTCACCGTTTCTCGCAGCACCCAATCATCGTGGTGAATTTCGGACAGGAGGCCTTTTGCTGAACGCAAACGAATGGTGATTACGTACAACCTGCAAACGTTGGCTTCACAAACACTGGCATGACCATCCATTATATACTGTAATTAACAGTTATCTTGCCATGTCTTGCCATTCAAGTCTCCATCTTAATTGTTTTTGGGCCTTAGTCCTTTGATTGCAGCCCATTTCATGCTGCTCGTTGCACATCTCATTGGATTCATGGTGTCCTGAAGGCACCAGAGGAGCTGTCTCCTCGAAGATTCCCGCGATTGGTGTGCCCTGGCTGCCGACACCTTTGGAGCATCGACACAGGCATGATAAAGCTGATAAAGATATATAAAGATGTCTTCTGAGAACTTGTTGACTCCTAGTGGTTAAGAACGATTAAGAAGGTCATGGAAGTCACAACAGATCATAAACTATCCTGACAAAGTGCTGCCTCAGTCGTTGAGACGACGAGGCTGCTTCATGCTCGTGGTTTCGACCCGGCTCTTCGTTTATCCTTCAACTTCAACAAGCTAAGAGCCATTCTGTTGGCTCAGGCACCCCAGTGCAACAACTTCTGAGAGATGTCAGTTTACCTGCGCTTTGCGTTGCAACAGATCCACTCAGTACTGTAGTCATGAGCAGCACATAATGGCACATGATGTACTCGTACCCATCCGTCTTCCGAACCGTTGTCTACTTGTTTGAGGCCAAAGTTGGAGCATCACTGGATTCAGACACTTGGGAAGTCAATGGATTTCTCAATATGGATGATGACTTTCCATGCAGTGTGTCATCCGAAATCAAAGACCGATGATGTGAACCCAACTCACAGTTCTCGGGACTGGTGGGCAGCGGCTAAAGATTTCCTGAGGACATGCTCTTGGTCGGCCCTCAAGCTGATCAACTCCTGAATCGCACTGCTGAGGAGATCACCGAAAAGTAACTCTGCCAGAAAGGGTCGCCTGAAGGGTACCGGGTATTGTTCTGAAAGATTTGAAAGGCAGCCGTGTTGGGCATTTGAGGTATAGATTCCCCATGATGCCCACGCATTTTCTTGATCGGGACCTCCGAGACAAGAACTCCGGCAAGGTGCAGACTCCGGAATCATCTGCAGCTAATGTAGAATCATTTGCTGTAAAATGAATGCAATGACTTGGAATTCAAGACTTGAAGATTTTGAGCAAGTGCTATAGCTACTACATTTTGTCAGGGCAACTTCTTGCCGTACAGCTGCAAGAATTGCCCGGAACCAACTATGCGATGGGGCCAGGCAGGATGGTGGTGATTCAACAACATTGTTTGTAGCATCCGCTGGGTGAGCGGCGATCGTTGCAGGCGCAGCCAACATGGACTCACTGGTCTTTCCCCTTTGTCAGCCGGTGGCTCACCGCGAAGATGAAAGGCCCTACCCCATGAGGAGAAAGCAACATGACAAGTCACAGAAGAAATCCCGGTGTCCGGTTGTTTTGCATCGGAAGCCCCTGTAAATTTTGTGCCTGTTAGGAGCTTCTTGTTGAGCGGTATTGCCATCAGATACAAAATCACAATTAGATGAACTTGGGAAGTCCCAGTACAAGAAGTTCAAACATTTCCATTTTGTACTACTGGTTGTATCTGGTTGTTCTACGTTGTGGGAGTTTCCCAGTTTCCCATTTCTTGAGAAGACTTCTTTTTCTGGACTGCTCCTCATTCATGGCATCTCATCCCAGCTCAATCCGAGTTGCTCCAATCCCTGTCAGGGAGATCCCAGAATGGTGTGCCAACTGATGACATTGCGGAGGATGAGGATTTGTTAAACGTTGCCTTGTGGCATCCCAGCTGCAAATCACATCAGAAGCATGTGAAATCACATCAGAAGCCATGATTCCAACTGCAGAGTGTTGGTCGCAGCTCAGGTCTGAAGGTGCGACCAAATCTTGGTGTGCCCTGGCGTTGTAGTCCTGGTATTGTCAGATATTGATAGATATTGCTAGTATAGCTGTATAGTTGATGATTTTGCAAGCTGCTTGCATCCCTTCGAAGGGTTTCTTTCTCCTGGCTGGAGCTGCTCCAGGTGCTTTCCAGACAGGCTTGATGGATCTTGATCCATTCCGTTCAGATCCCATTCAGATCCATTCAGTGTCCCAGTCCTGTTGCAGGCGGCATCAATTTCCTGTGGGAAAATTTGTATCCTCAGCATCCTCCTGGGCCATATCCTTACTACGAGGATCCGCGGTACTTCCCTGCAGACACTGCATGTACTTCAGAGATCTTTATACATTTAACCTGTCATGCCTTTTATGAGTCCCTCAAGCTGAACGTTTTGTATAGGTTTCTCTACGTTTTTGTTTTTTCCGAGAGGTATTCCTGTGGCCTTCTGGTTTGGACATGCAGAGAAGGACCGCTGGAAACAGCTGTCTCAGCTCTCAGCGCTCGGTTCAGTTTTATTTGCAGTTTCAAATTTATCTACCGTTTGGCATCCTTTGCCTTGCTTCCAGAACCGATTGTTGGCAGGATCCTGCTCACATTGACAATGCCCTGACATTCCTATCAGATTCATCAAGGATCAACACACAACCTCCAAAGCCATTTTATCACAACATGTGCCATACTTAGATTATCTTAGATTCTTCTCCAAGATTCAGCACTGTTGAGACCTGACCGACCTGACCAATCCGGCTCCCAGTCTTTTTCCCCAATCTTGCTAAGGACCTTTTTTGCAAGTTTCAAAGAGCTCAAACAGGACAGGGGCTTGATCAGTAATGTTAGTCTTGTCCTTTTCTCCATTTGCAATGGATAGCATTGATCTTGCTTGTGGCACGCAATAGTTCCAAAAATGTTCCTTGATGATTGGTGACTGAGGCTTATCCAGACCTGAAGTGCACTCTCTAGCTCTAGCGTGGAAACTTCGCGTGAGCCAAACGGCACCAGAGTGCGAACAAAGAAAGTGTTTTCGGTTGCGTTGACACTCGCATATATACCGTACAAGTCACAGGGCAGTGTCAATGGGGTGCAAAGCAGGATATTGGAACTGAATCTGGTGGGCAGAATTCTATCCTCAGACCATCCAGCATAGCCTCACATATAATCAGCCGATCAGTTTCAAAAAATATCAGAAAATAGTCAGTACGCTGATGCTGATAGGGGATATACTACTGTACCCAATATTGTAGAGCTGCAGACACCGGCGATGCCACAAGGGCTACTGATACCCCGCCGGTTAGCTGTTGTTGTTGTTGTTGTTGTTGTTCTTGTTCACGGTATTCACGATCATTTTTGCCACTAGTGTCAAAACCAGTTTTCAGCATGTCGGAAGAAATAGGTTTTCCATGCAAAAGTTGCAAAAAGCACACAAAAAAAGCAAACATGACCAACAACTCTCCAAAGTCGACCTTCCAGACCCTATTTAGCTGCAAGCACGTTTTAGCCATGTTCCGTGGAGTTTTGACCACCCCCTTGTGCTTCTGCAGCGGGCTCTGTGCAGTTGAAAGCACATTCACAGCTTCAGGACTTTGGACACCCCATTTTTTCCCACTTGTAAATTAGAGGCATAAAGCTGACTAGGTAGACTACTTTCTCTAAGGTGAATAATTTCCAGGCATTGTCAGGACAAGTGTGCATTTTGTTTGGTCAATTCCAGTGGCAAGCATCTCTCAACATGACGTGGGTCGCGATTGATTGTGGCCCACATGTACGCCACAATGTACGCCGGGTACATGGCCAGCTGGAAGCGTGGATGCTTCTTGGCTTGCGGTGTTAGTTTGAGGCATTTTCTGAAGAAATATTCACCAGCCAAGAATTGCTTGAAACATCTTGAAGGCATTTCTGCTGTTTGTATCTATTTGTAGCGATTGCTTGAGGCATTTTCTTCCCGCGTTCCAACTCTGTCTTCTCCAGCAGCGGGTACAGGACTCCAGACTTTACGCTTCACTCGCCACACTTTACACTTTACACTCTACACTTTACACTCCACTCTCCGCACTTTACACGTTACACTCTACACTCTATACTTTACTCTACTCTCCACACTCCACACTCCACACGCCACACTCTTTACACTACACTCCACACTTTACATTTCACACTCTACACTTTACACTCCACACTCCACACTTTACACTTTACACTGTATACTCCACACTTTACACTTTACACTTTACACTTTCCAGTAGTACCGCACAAGGCGGTGGCGGAAGTTTCAAAAATAGGAAACCTATAGGAGAGATTGGTTGTTGTGAATCAGGGATGGCAGAGCGAACCCGCTGATGGGCCGAAAGGTGCTTGAGGTCTCCTCTCTTTCTCTCTCTTTCTCTGACTATCTACCCACCTACCAACCTATCTTCTATGTATCTATCGATCGATCGATCGATCGATCTATCACTCATTGACTCACTCCCTCCCTCACTCACTCACTCAGTCAGTCAATCACTCACTCACTCACTCACTCTCTCACTCACTCTCTCACTCACTCTCTCACTCACTCTCTCACTCACTCTCTCTCACTCTCACTCACTCTCACTCACTCTCACTCACTCTCACTCACTCTCACTCACTCTCACTCACTCTCACTCACTCTCACTCACTCTC
>Ga0126342_10000738_pt1 | contig 39490 bp, 34 predicted proteins | sample Cyp1metagenome_FD_92528 | JGI IMG/M metagenome (GOLD analysis project Ga0126342, IMG submission 92528) | Coral microbial communities from Lord Howe Island, Old Settlement Bay, Australia - Cyphastrea 1 metagenome | ecosystem: Host-associated > Invertebrates > Cnidaria > Coral ...
ACACCATCTTTCACACACAACTTTGTCACACACCATCTTTCACACACAACTTTGTCACACACCATCTTTCACACACAACTTTGTCACACACCATCTTTCACACACAACTTTGTCACACACCACCTTTCACACACAACTTTGTCACACACCATCTTTCACACGCAACTTTGTCACACACTTTCTTTCACACACAACTCTGTCACACACCATCTTTCACACACAACTTTGTCGCACACCATCTTTCACACACAGCTTTGTCGCACACCATCTTTCACACACACACAACTTTGTCACACACCACCTTTAACACACAAACCTTCGTCACACACCATCTTTAACACACAACTTTGTCACACACCATCTTTCACACACAACTTTGTCACACACCACCTTTCACACACAACTTTGTCATACACCATCTTTCGCACACAACTTTGTCACGCACCATCTTTCACACACAACTCTGTCACACACCATCTTTCACACACAACTTTGTCATACAACATCTTTCACACACAACTTTGTCACACACCACCTTTCACACGCAACTTTGTCACACACCATCTTTCACACACAACTTTGTCACGCACTCTCTTTCACACAAAGCTTTGTCACACACCATATTTCACACACAACTTTGTCACACACCATCTTTCACACACAACTTTGTCACACACTCTCTCACACACCATCTTTCACACACACAGCTTTGTCGCACACCATCTTTCACACACACAACTTTGTTACGCACCATCTTTCACACACAACTCTGTCACACACAATCTTTCACACACAACTTTGTCGCACACCATCTTTCACACACAGCTTTATCGCACACCAGCTTTCACACACAGCCTTGTCACACACACCATCTTTCACACACAACTTTGTCACACACCATCTTTCACACACAACTTTGTCACACACCATCTTTCACACACAACTTTGTCACACACCATCTCACACCATCATCCATTCACGCACACAACTTGTCACACCCCTCTTTGTCACACACACTCTTTCACACACAACTTTGTCACACACCATCTTTCACACACCATCTTTCACACCATATTTCACACACAACTTTGTCACACACCATCTTTCACGCACAACTTCTCTCTCACAACTTTGTCACACACCATCTTTCACACACAGCTTTGTCGCACACCATCTTTCACACACACAACTTTGACACACACCATCTTTCACACACAACTTTGTTGCACACACAACTTTGTCACACACCATCTTTCACACACGACTTTGTCGCACGCCATCTTTCACACACAACTTTGTCACACACCATCTTTCACACACAACTTTGTCACACACCATCTTTCACACACGACTTTGTCACACACCATCTTTCACACACCATCTTTCACACACAACTTTGTCACACACCATCTTTCACACACACAACTTCGTCACACACCATCTTTCACACACGACTTTGTCACACACACCATCCTTCACACAATATTTCACACACAGCTTTGTCACACACCATCTTTCACACACAACTTTGTCACACACTCTCTCACAACTTTGTCACACACTCTCTTTCACACACAACTCTGTCACACACCATCTCACACCACCAACCATTCACGCACACAACTTGTCACACCCCTTTTTGTCACACACACTCTTTCACACACAACTTTGTCACACACCATCTTTCACACACAACTTTGTCACACACCATCCTTCACACACACAACTTTGTCACACACAATCTTTCACACACAACTTTGTCGCACACCATCTTTCACACACAGCTTTGTCGCACACCAGCTTTCATACACAGCCTTGTCACACACACCATCTTTCACACACAACTTTGTCACACACCACCTTTCACACGCAACTTTGTCACGCACCATCTTTCACACACGACTTTGTCACACACACCGTCTTTCACACCATATTTCACACACAGCTTTGTCACACACCATCTTTCACACACAACTTTGTCACACACTCTTTCACAACTTTGTCACACACACCATCTTTCACACACAGCTTTCTCGCACACCATCTTTCACACACACAACTTTGTCACACACAATCTTTCACACCATATTTCACACACAACTTTGTCACACACCATCTTTCACACACAACTTTGTCACACACTCTCTCACACACAACTTTGTCACACACCATGTTTCACACACAACTTTGTCGCACACCAGCTTTCACACACAACTTTGTCACACACCATCTTTCACACACAACTTTGTCACACACCATCTTTCACACACAACTTGTCACGCACACCATCTTTCACACACAACTTTGTTACACACCATCTTTCACACACAACTTTGTCACACACCATCTTTCACACACCATCTTTCACACACCATCTTTCACACACATAACTCTCTTTCACACACAACTTTGTCACACACCATCTTTCACACCATGTTTCACACACAACTTTGTCGCACACCATCTTTCACACACAACTTTGTGACACACTATCTCAAACATCTCACGCCATCTCTCATTCACGCACAACTCTGTCAGGCGTGGCACTTATGGCACTGGGCTGGCTCTGGTGGCGCGTTTGGGGCCCCTTGGCCGCCCGTGACGCCGCGGCACTTTGCGTGGCAGGCGTGGCAGGCGTGGCAATTGGCGACATCGACCTTCGTTTCGCACTTGGCGACATCCACCTACGTTTTGCGTGGCAGGCGTGGCACTTGGCGACATCCACGCTGCATCACGCTGCAAGTGAGTCCATCACTCTCAAATACGACTTTGTCACGCGCAATCTTTCACATCTCTCTCTCTCTCTCACATGCAACTTTATCGCACACAACGTTGTCAAACACAACTCTTTCACACACAACTTTTTCACACACATCTCTCTCACACATAACTTTGTCATCCACAACTTTGTCACCCACAACTTTTCACCCACAACTTTGTCACACACAATCTTTCACACACATCTCTCTCACATGCAACTTCTCTCTCACACACATCTTTGTCACACACAACTTTGTCACACACAACTTTGCCACACACAACTCTTTCACACACAATTTTATGCAACTTTGTCACAGACAATCTTTCACGCAAAACTTTGTCACGCAATCTTTCACACACAACTTTGTCACACACACACAATCTTTCACACACAGCTTTGTCACAAACAACTTTGTCATACAACTCTTTCACACACAACTTTGTCACAAACAATCTTTCACACAAAACTCTTTCACTCACAACTCTTTCACTGACACAATCTTTCACACACAGCTTTGTCACAAACAACTTTGTCATACACAACTCTCTCACACACACAACTTTGTCACAAACATTTTTTGCACACAACTCTTTCACTCACAACTCTTTCACTCACAAGTCTTTCACTCACAACCTTTCACACACAACTCTTTCACACACAACTTTGTCACACACACACAATCACAATCTTTCACACACAGCTTTGTCACAAACAACTTTGTCATACAACTCTTTCACACACAACTTTGTCACAAACAATCTTTCACACAAAACTCTTTCACTCACAACTCTTTCACTCACACAATCTTTCACACACAGCTTTGTCACAAACAACTTTGTCATACACAACTCTCTCACACACGCAACTTTGTCACAAACAATTTTTCACACACAACTCTTTCACTCACAACTCTTTCACTCACAAGTCTTTCACTCACAACCTTTCACACACAACTCTTTCACACACAACTTTGTCACACACAACTCTTCACATACAACTTTTAAAATGATCGACCCGCCTCCACCATATCCTTTTTCCTTTCTTCTTTCTCCGTGCCGCTTCAACCACTTTTTCTGATTATTGGAAGAAGTTGACTTGTGGGGTTATCCGGTCCTGGGGCCATTCACCGCCCAAGGAAGGAGACTGGTCCTTGCGAAGGAAACACACCATGATGATTTCATGATGCTGAATGAAAATAATGAAACAAACAAATCAGCCGAATGTGAGTATGCTGTGGCGATTCTGAATGTGGATGCTGAATGCTTTGCCGAAGGCTTCCGCAGGTGAAAATTGCGAACATTGAAAAACAATTCAGTTGGCAGTGCTTGAGGAAGGGGATGTTTGAGCCTGAGAACAAGCTGAGCAAAGTAGAACTGATCTTAGTTGAACAGCATTGAAAGTTTCGTGAAGGGCCCCTCATGGCCCTCCCATGTTTTCAGTGGCGCTAGGTGGCTGTAACGCAACGACGAAACCTGGACACAAACAGAAAGCAAGAGGACAAATTAAGGAAAACTTGCAAACACACGCAAACGAATATGAATAGGAGCATCGTAAGGAGCATAATAGGAGCATAATGAGAGCACAAAGTCTGCTGGAGATTGAAATGTGGACACAGGCATGTGCTGACATCTTTTGAGCGCTGTCAGCTGCAAAACAGGAGCTCCAAACAAAAAAAAGAATGAACACAACACACTACGAGGACAAATTCTTACTGACAAACAAGGCCGTGTCAGCAAACCAGACCAACGGCGATCAAATCATGACCATGAAAAGACACCTTTCGTGCCAATTGTGCAACATATTGCAACATGGTGCAACTATGACACAGCGAGAAAATGGGAGAAGGGACATGACTCACATGACTCGCTACCACGGGATCTGGGCTTAGGATGCTTAGGTCGGCTTAGGTGTCTAAAGACACGCCGCTCGCTGCCGGATTGGCGAGCGCTCCTTTGGCACAGTCCTATCCTGTGGAAAAAGCTCCCGCTGAATTCAATGGAATTCACAACTCTTTGGTATATAATCAATGGATGTCAATGGTTGCCAAGTCACAACTCTGTTGCATCTATTTGTTATTTGATGTCATTTTTTGTCCCATGTTCCCAACATTGCAGGCCATTGAATGCTGTTGTGGGTAGGTGCCATCTCGTCCCGTGCCTGCTTCTTCCACACTTGCCCATTGGACCACTGGGCAAGCTGGCCGTCGCAAGATTTTAATGAACTCCTTGGCAGCATTCTCGGATTGTGCCAAGTAGTCGTTGCAATATATTGATATCGTGAAAACGAGAATCGCGGCAGGGTGGCACATTTGCCATATTTTCCCACTAACAGAACCCGGATTGGCCCTCCGGTCCCGTGAGCATCCACATCGCACATAACACAGCGTGGCACCTTGATGATGCATGACTAAACGATATTATCGATATTAAACGCTCGTTTTGTATTTTTCATATGCACAACGAACATTTACCCACACTTACATTTTACATCATTTTACATCATGTTAATTCATTTTACATTTACCCTCCAGGGGCTGTAGAATCTGGATGAATCTGGTCATGCCCAAGGATTTCACCCCAGCAAACGGACTGCGCCATCTTCTTCTCGAAGCCTTAGCGGCCGGGGCCGGTGACCATGCCATTCGCTCAAAAGTGCAGTGGCAGTGGCAAGGGAAATGGAACTGATAGGAAACCCACCGTGATCAAAATGTAAAAATGACACATGACAGGATGCAACGACTCACTGACGAAATTTGTCTTTTGTTTCTCAAGGCACCTCTCAAACCTTTCCTGTCCCTGGAAATAGATCTAGGATGATCTAGGATGATCTAGGATGATCTAGGATGATCTAGGAGTCTAGGAGGTATGAATACCTGGTAGGGCATTCACGACACCTGTGCTCCAGGCAGCCGTTTCCAGCAAGAACCAAGAACTATGCAGGAGCGGCTCACCACAAAAACGAGTTGATGTTGCTATGCTGAACCATGCTGAACCTATGTGCGTTTTCATGTTTCACTTCCCTGCAAGACCCTTGTGGCCCCATCAATTCCCTGGATCCATTGGTGCGTTCGGTCCGTTCTGCTCGCCCTGATTCGATGTTCATCCAAGTGACGAAAAGGAGAGTCTTGAATTTGCCGTGTGCACCACGAGACCTTTGACCACCTCAGCACCACAAACCAAAATGTCTTGCTATGTAAATACATGGATATTTGACTGAAATATACTGAAATACCACACATCAGCTACACGCATAACTATCTATCGTCTATCTATCTATCATTATCTATCTCTACAATTCTCTCTCTCTCTCTAAATATATATATATGTGTGTGTGTGCAGCATTCATCTATATTTATATGTATATTGATGAATTTATGTGTTTGTTTGATTGGATCATTTAACAGGAGTCCGAGGAATCTTTTCTGAATTGAGAGCCAAAGCCACCGCATGGAGTTTGAGTCATACTGATTTCTGATGAATCATGATGGACCATGACGCATTTCTAAAAAAATTCTCCATATTTCTCCTGTTTTTACCTTCCAAACCCTGCAAAGTATGCGGATCCGTGCGAAGCAGCTGAGGTCGGGAATTCCAACCCATCGCCCATGATGCCTTCGAAATGCCTTCGAAATGCCTTCGAATGCCATCGGATGCCATCGATTCTATATACAGGACGTGTCGATGTGGATCGATCAGCAAGGCACTCAAGCACACTGCATCACGATACGTCTTCTAAGCAAAAACGCAGCATTGCCTCTACACACTCTGTACTTCCGCGTGAACAGCCTGTAACAGCCTTCAACTTCCCTAGAGCTGGATCCTCACGTCTGGGACAGTCCTTCCAAAAAAGTGAGCAACAAGCTGTAATCATGTGGAATCCATTGCAATCCAATGGATACCCTCAGTGACCATGAATGCCGAAGGACTGTCTGTTCCGTGGGGCAAACCTTGAAACATCTACCAAAAATGGCATCGAACTTGAAATCCTTAAAACACTCCGAGCACCTCAAATGATGAGGGCTTGGCCGTCTGTGGATGGAGTCTTCTAAGGTTATAAATCGAATTTCATCGTGCATCACTTCCCACTTAAATCACTTGAAACACTTTCACCCCTTTTGTCAAAATGTCATGTCTCGTGCTCTTTTTATTTCTTTCTCACCTCTGCTGATCATATACGTGAGTATACGCGAGTGCTCCAGTTTGTCATGCCAATGCGCACGAGCAAGGAGCAAAGCAACGACCAGTCACGGCGTGCAACAAGCACGCACAAAAACAATTCCACACCAATTAAACATGATTAAACATTGTTCTATATTATTCTACACGTGTTTGAAATGATGCACAGGTCAGGGTATGGTAGGATATTCAAATGCTAGGCGCAGGCGCCCCAGCAAGAAGCAGCGTGAAAAAGGGATCGATGATCGGAGAGTGATCCGATCCCGACGCGGGCTTCAGCTGGAAACGTAAGATGTAGTTCAGATATGTTCAGATGTAAATAGATGTAATATAGATGTATAATATGTATATAATAAGAAACTTTCGGATCTTTCAACACTTTCAACTTCCAGATCTTACAGCACAGCATTGAAAACGCAGCGCGAAGTCTTCGCATTGCGAATTTGTACGATGACACTGTAAGAACAGCACTACTCTGATTTCAGAGAGCTGTCGAAGTCTAAACCACCATTCTATATGTTCATGGTGTCTGCAACAAACTCCGAGAGACGTCGAGCAAAAATACGTCGCTGCCTAGATTGGATGCCCAGTATACGCCTTCATGTTTTTTTTCATGATGCTGTGTTCACTTGTGAAGCTTGAAGCATGTTTGAAGCATCTCAATGCATCTCATATCTCATACCTTTCTTGTGGTGCCATGGCTCTACAAAATCCAGGCAGGAAGGTTGTTGCAGGTGTGGCTTTCAAGTTTAGAATCATGCGCGGCATCAATGCGCCCCAGCCTGAGATCTCATGTCTGGCCAGCTCCAATAAGAAGCTGTGACATGTTGCGACACTTTGCCCGACAAAATGTATAAGACATGTCCCTCGCGTCTATATTATGTTTACATGTCATCTCAGGCTTAGTACACCTCAATTCCTTCTAATTACTAGGATACACTATGATACACTGATATCACTGATATACTACAAGTAGGATATAGATCGTTCATGATTGTTCTGGCCTGAATGAATCCTGAATGACTGCATGGTGGCGATGTTAAATTGTCATAAAAATTCAGTGCTGCCGAGATGCGTTCAGCCAAGGGTGCTCAAGTGCCTCCACAGCTGATAATCGATTCTCTGACTCCACGAGCAACCGCGCCAGGAAGTCTCTGGCTCCTGCAGAAACGCGCTGAAGCTTGGAGACCAGAAATTTTCCGAAAAGACCAGAGAAGATTGGAGAAACGGAGAAACAAACGGGTAGAAGTTCGGTAGAAGTTCGGTAGAAGACCTTGAAGATCCGACATCTGAAGACTTGCCATGTCTTGCCGGCCCCTTGCGGAATCGCATACATTGACATCATAATTTCAGAAGGGGCTGCCGGGCTGCGTTGATCTGACGCTGCTTGACTGCGAAATACTACTCGATCACATGTTTAATTAAACAGTTTACCCTCGAAACAAGTGCGTTGTTTGGCCAAGGCTTCTCAAAGGATTTGCCTTACGACACTGCCCTCACACCCCTGCGGCGGGAAAAAGACAAAGATTTCTTGACCCTCTACTGGATATGGTATTTCGTATGATTTCTGCATTTTTTATCATATTTCATCTTTGCGGCAAGACATGGCAAGATAAGAATCAATCAGTAAGAATCGGAAAGAATCAGTAAGAATCGGAAAGAATTAGTAGTCAGAATCACATCGCCGGAAAACCAACGATTTCGGATACTTTTAAGCTTTTTCAAGTATGTTTCACCACAGTCAGCGTCCACATCCTGGAGGGATCTCTGGCAGTGACGCAAGCGCAGGGGTTGCTTGACGAGAGGGTAGCCGGCCTCTCAAAGGATAGGTTGGACACGATTGGTCAGGAAAGAGCCACATAAAACAGAATAGAAGAACACGAAGAAACCATGAGACACCATGAGACACCTGCAACAAATCTGCAACATATCCACAAATGTGAACGTGCATCAGTCTCTTACAGGACGATGCCGTTACCAACAACCACATTCCCGCGCAATTGAAAACATGCTCAATGCGGAATACAACCTGAATTGAGCGGATGTTTTTGGTAGTGAAAAATCAAGGGTGTGTGTGCAAACAATGTGGATCTAGAATGATGTAGACTGATTCTGTGCAGATATTGAAAGGGGGAACTCTATCTGCTAGTTATGACTTGACGACAATGTGTGCGACCTAAAAGCAAATAAGCGCTACAGTAATATGAAGGAAATACCAACATGGAAGTCCATGTTTGTACAGGCAGCTGGCCGCATCTGGCCGCCAACACATGCCAACACTGCAAAATCTGCAAAATTAAATTAGAGCTGGTAAGGATATCGAGCGATATTGAAAGATATTGAAAGAAGGGTTGCTGAGGCAACCATCATTGCACATCTTTTGCACTCTGGCCTGAAAGCATGGCAAAGAGCACCACACCAAGGCTGAACATGTCCAGAGAGCCATCACAAATCAATGTCTGGCTTCCTAGCAGTGAGCAGCTGAACCCAACATGCGCAACAGCTAAGCAGATCTAAGCAGCTAGCCTGCAAGTTGTTCGACTGATTCGATTGCCCTTCACCCAATCGTGTTTGTGTCCAGGGGCCATAGGCCCGTAGTCTACGTGAGGTCTATCCAGTCTAATTATCCATTTTCTGCCGCTTATTATGCTCAAACGGCTCAAACTCGCAACATCTCGCAACCATCACTGCGTGACTAGCCATGACTTGGGCCATGACTCTAAGTTACATGCCACAGGATGCATCAGGATGCTACTTCCGACCAAGACACGCACTTCTGGTGCAAGGTAGACTGGTGTGGGGGATGCTGGGGCATGGGACCGTCACTGTACAGGTTTGATTTGCGGCATGCAGCTACCAATAGCTACCATTTCATCTGACCAACCTGCTTCGCAAGAAAGATCCGCAACAAATTAAAACAGCATAAAACAGCAACCCTCCCAAATGCTGTCCCTCGCAGTCCCTCTCTGAGCCCCTCTCCTTCTTCCAGTTCTTTGCCAGCTTCCCTGGCTAGACCGAAGTCGACAAGCGTGATCTCCTTTTCGCCACTGACGCCACTGACCATAATGTTTTCAGGCTTGAGATCCTCAGACCCAAGGACTGTGTGTATCAGTGTGGAACAGTGTGGCACCATGTCTGGGGCATTTGTTGGGGGAACGGTCTATCACAATACCCTCACAAATTGCAATGCTGATGATACTTGATGATCACATCTGATCATGAACAATATGAACAATATGAACAATATGAACAATATGAACAATATGAACAATATGAACAATATGAACAATATGAACGTGAATTTTGGGAATTATAACTAACTCGGCATAAACGATACACTGTAAATGGTTATTGCGCTTCCTGGGTGCAAATGAACTTGTGAGAGGATCTAGGTGGCTGCCAGCAATGCCGGAATCTATCCAAATCTACTAAATAGGAGCCCCATCCTATCTTCCAAATCTTCCACATTCTTCGAAAAGGCTGTCATCCCCAGCTACTGATGGGGCCCCACTTCCTCCCTTTCTCAAGCTTGGAAACTCGGTGAACGACGCCATGAGAGTGACAATACGCCAAGACTTCCAGAAGTTGTCGGATGATCTCCGCTGCCTGCTGTTCTTCCATGGGGCCAGTCATCAGAAGGGTCTCCATCAAATCAGTGCCTTGCAGGGGGCGCAGGTTACCTCAAATCCTCATCAACTTTGTCCGATGTTGTCGCAAAGATCCAGTTCCTACCCCGGTATCAGTTCCTTCTCTCAGTGATGAGTGTCATAACAAGAGTGTGTCGTAACAAGAGGACGTGAGGACGAGTCTGAACCCGTTATAAGCTGGTTTTGATGGCTCAGCTTTCGCAACTGTCTGCCTTGGGCATACTCAAGGATTAAATGCACACAGAACTCATCCTCGACGACTGCAATCAGTCCTCATGAATCGAGATGCGATCGCCAATTGAACATGCTCTATGGATCTCTATGGCATCTAAGAATATCTAAGATCCCTTATGATCCCTTTATCTGATCCCTTTATCTGAGCTCGCTGAATTCTGCCTTTCAGGCATCCTTTTCGGAAATCAAGGATGACATGGCATGACCTTGACCAATAGATCGACGATATATCGAAGAGATGCCACTGGCATAGGCTTGGGGATGTTTGATGCACCTAGCATATATATATATATATATATATATGTGTGTGTGTGTGGGTGTGTGGGTGTGTCATTATATACTATTTTATAATATATATATCTATATATCTAACTCCCTCTCTCTCCTGCTCTCTCTTGATACTGTATGAACTGCATTACAATACCTGTCGCTGCATCGGCTCTCTGCGCGGTTGGCTCAAGGCTCGATTTATTTGATCGTGATCCAGCGAACGCAAGAAAGCCGCCTCGCTTAGAGCAGCTTTTCTATCCTCTCTGGATTCCTCCAAGTTCAAGTCACATGCATCACCCATGATCACGCTGCAAACAGCTGTAACACTGTAACACTGTAACAATGCTGCAACTGTCTTCTGAAAACAGAGCAGTATGCTACACGCAACACATACGACATACTTCAGTTTGCTGGTTTCGAAGCCCTGTCCTGCGGAATCGACTTTATGGCCACCAATTTGCCAGTCCTTCACGGAGATGGAAAAAGAATACGGTACAATACGGTACACTTCACATTTGCAGTAATTACATTATATTACATATTATTACATGTAATTAATCCAAACCCAATCAATGAGTTCCGTTGAATCTCCCAATGCTGTGCTTCCGTAGTGTGAATGTCTGCTGGTCCTGAGGCATTTCCCTTGGTGCATGGTCGCTGCGCCGCCCCTGCCTTGCCCAGGTGTCCCGCCACGATTGAATGCATTCCACAGCAACAGAATAGCACAAATGATCACGAAATGCGCTGCAATGACTCTAGGGAACCAAGAACTAAGAAGCTGCTCAGACAATTCGTCTTGCAATACCTTGCGGTATCTTGCAATGCATCTACGGCTGAAAGACAGGGCCTATACTGCGCTGAATCCTGGGCATGGTGAGCAGATACGCTAGGATAGATGCAAGTAGATAGCTAGTGATCTCCGACTATGTAGATACATAGATCACCGTATGAATCATAGCTGTTACCACACACACACATATATATTATAACGTAAAAATACGTAAAACATATCACAAATATCCTATATTATTATAGTTTATAAATATATATATAATATTACCAATTCATTAACAATTCATTGATATCAATAGATGCTTATGATGTTGTTCCGAGCGATGCTGCTGAGGCGCTCAAATCTTCCACCGATTATCTCATCTGGCGAGGCATCAGGGGTCCTGGACTCAAGCACAGCACCAAAACCAGAAGTGAAGTTTGGTGTCGTTGCACCATTGCAGTCCACTTAATTGCACCCAAATTTGCTCTTAAGCGGAATGAAGCGGATGGCAGCGGTCAAGGAGCGAATGTGAAATCTTCCTATACATCAAAAACCCTGGCGTGGCGGTTCAAAGGCGTTCGCAATAAGGGTGCTGAACTCATGTTGGCATATCTTGGCCACTTTCAAATCGACATGTTGATTCTGATTGCATGTTTGTGGCCTTGTTCGATCCCAACTTCTGCAACTGAAGGGGTCGTCTGCCTGACAGATTGCAGATACACTTGCAGGTATTTGCTGGTGTTTCAGCCCCATGCATTGACGTACATACAGTAGGATTACAGTCGGATGTGCAAATCAGGTTGTAATCGTTGGAAAAGAACTACTAGTACAAAGAGCATCAAAGAACTCTGGGTTGCTCATAGTGGCTCACGATGGCTCTGAGAGGGCTCTATGTCGCTCTGTTAGGATATGTTCAAACCAAACAGTCTCAGTTGCCTGAACAAACTCATTGGAATCAGCCTTCAGCCTCTCCCAGGTCCTGATTTTATGCATTTCATCTTTCATGAGATTTCATTAAACAATTCAATTAACACAAAGAATTTCAAAATATAACTCATTTGTCTTAAGATGCCTTGACGAACATCGTGGAAATCGCGCCTCACAATCTTCAAAGTAGCTGCAGCAGCTGCCAAGTGCCTTGGCCTCAGGCAGCTCATGGCAGCTCCTTTAGATTTAAAGTTTAGGAAGTTTAGGAAGTTTAGGAACCTCACGGGTCCATATGGGTCCATATGGGTCCTGGGGCCTCATGGGAGGAGTCACCTGGAGACAGTTAGCCACAAACGGAACAAGGATCTTCTCGCTGTGGTCAATATTGGTCAATGCTGGTGTCTGTAGTTGATATGCAAAATTATGCAAATCATTGAATTCTGAGGACACGTCGTCGTGCCGATGCAGGGCCTGACCAAAAGTACATACCCCAGGAACCGACAGAATCACAATGGTCACATCCCATCCAAACATATTGAACATGTAAAAAACTTCGATGTTTCCAAAACAGTCAAAATAGTCAAAGCATGTCAAAGCATCACTTCGCTATAACTTTGTTACACTTTGTTGCCCGTAGCATCATCGCTTCAACCGCAGCATAGCATTCAGCTCGTTGAGTGGCGCACAGCTGATGGCAATCTCGGTCTCGCCGTTGCCATCGTTTCAAATGTGCCTATCACTACTGTCAGTCGAAGCACGTAACTTCGATCGTGTCTTGAGCCCAAAAAAGAACAACATAAAACAACATAAAACAACATAAAACAACGGCACAATGGCATAATCCAACAGGAAAGGGCGGAACATGATGCAACATGCTGCGCCCCTCGGCATTCGTCTATGTAAGTCTGTGCATGTAGACAAACACGTATGCCTGTTGTATGCGTCCGGTATTGTATAATTATATGTGTAAGTATGTATGTATCATCTATATATATATATTATGTATGCATGCATACATACATACTTGCATGCATGCATGTATGTATGTACGTACATACATGTGCACAAACTCATGATGATTCGTACATTATAAATTATAGTATGTACAATTATATACAGCATATATATATATGCGTATATATATATATATATATTATATCTAATGCATATCAATATACTCATATATATCATATATCCATAATAGCTAATGTGGCTACCTAGCTCAGCAATTTTCATCAACTCAGGCGGCTACACAGTGCCCGGCTTCAAGAACTGAGCTAAGCTGAGCTAAGTGTCCGCGCAACCACACGATTGTCAACCTGCAAAACCTGCGAGACACCGCAGTATGTGACATGAAACTTGTGAAGTTTCTCTTCAGCTTGCGTGATTCTGACTGAAGCAAGAACATGCAAGAAACGTCTGCGAACACCCGGTGACTGAACTTGTCGGGCGCTCTGGTCCGCCAGTCTAGCACGGTTTATCACTGTTTATCACATGTCTCTGACTGTATCTCCATCACGGGAAATATCTAGAACTGAATAGTCTCTGAATAGTCTAGATACGGTATCATGCTCGAATTGCCGCCTCCCAGCGTCCTTGGAGCTCTTTCTGGAAAGGAATCTGCGGTTCCCAGACAGTTAGCAAATGAAAAGTCAAACGGCGCACCTATGTCATGTCACAGCTACAAAGAGAAAAGTGTGTTACCGGTTGATGAGCTATTGGCATGTCATACCTATGTACTCCAGGTATGACTTCAAACTTGCGCCTGGCAAATGCCAGTACATTCAATACATTGTTACATGATGTTACATGATGTTACATGATGTTACATGCCATTACCAACTGTGGGTATTGTGAGTAGAAAAGTTTTTTTCGAAGCAAATGACAGCAGCTCACGGCAGCTCACCGGATCGCGGCCTGATATGGCTGGACGAACCGCTCGTTGAGACACTGGCGTGGCAACCAGCCGCCCGGCCTGAAGCTTGGATCACCGCCCTTGCGTACACAGAGAACACCGAGAACATACCAATCATTACCAAACATTACCAAAGATTACCAAACACACCAAAACAAAAAAGGCAACTTGAAGCGCCACGTGAATGCCACATGAACGCCACCGTTCCTTCCTTGAAGATTAAGGCGTCCTAATCTCAGAAATCTTTTACACTACAAACTTTTACGCATATCCATGCTATATATATTATATACATAATGTATCACATATCCATCTTGCTTCACCTTACAAACATCCCATCTAAGGCTCTGTGATCATGTCCCTCTATTCCGATATATTCCCGATACTCATTGGCTTTCAGGCAAGCAGCGTCCACGTACAAAACATTACAACACCATCCGCCCAAACGATAAGAGAAGTGTTTTGTCAATTTGTCATGTAAGACAAATGAAAACGCGATTTTAGAACCTTAAATGTAGCAATCACCCTTCCGACAAACACACATGTAGCGTAACTCTGCACATCTCTGCAAGTTGTTCCTTTGTAGGGCAAGCTAGGACGTAAACTGCAATGGGGTGCAGCAATCGTTGCCATTCTGCGAGCCAGCCATCAGGCGACCTTTGGCTAGTAGGATCACTTTTGGCCAAACACCAAATTTGAACGGCACATAACGGCACTGTGCATTGCAAGTGTGGCCCTGTATAGAATACTGTGAAGTATGCGCGTCTGATCTTGTCTTGTACCTGAAGCGGGTTTGGTTCAGAAAGTATGATGGCATGGAAAGTTTGAAATGGATGCGCACAAACTACGAATCTAAAATTGTCTGAACATGTCTCAACTGCATTGCTCCAAGGCCGAAACCGTGTGCCCAGCTGCCCTCGGATTTAGACACAAGTACAGCCTCGCCAACTGCCACTGAGAGCCGTTGCTCTCCACATGCCTTGCGGAGAGTTGTCTTGACGTCCCAATTTCTGCCGCTTCGGAAAACAACTGAACGCCAGCGTGGTTGATTGTCTACGTCCAAAGAACGGCAAATATATTGGATGATACGGTGTAGATATCGTTGTGACACATCACAACCATCAGAACTGCACCTCGCAGTCACACAAAGCACAGCCAAAATGCCATCCCACCCAACACCTCGCTCAGATTCATGGAGAGGAAGCAGAAACTGCAGAAAAACTCAATCGAACGTACCGGAACCACCCAAATGACAGATTTGCCACCCTTGAAGCCCCACTTCTGGATTCTTTCGAGGCTGGCACCAGTATGTGCAGCAACATCGTCCTGCCAACAGATTCAATCGATTGTGATGTAGCTTACAGGGCAACTTCTACGACATGATAGAAGAATAAAACTATTTTCAAGTGACCCCCACCAAGTGACATCATTCCATCTGGCATTCTTTCTGACATTCTATTTGGCATCTATTCTGGCATTCTTTCTGGCATGTGTTCGGGTCCATGCGTGCCAAGCTGCGGGGGAATTAAGGAAAAACAACACCAAATAAAAAAAAGAAATGTATAATTCAAACCTAATTTAGGAAAAAAAACAAGCAAAACCAATCAGAGCAGCCAAAAGTACATGAAGCAAAACCCAAAAAAGAAACTAAACCAATAATACCTGCACTGTTGTGTTGTTGCTTGTATTTGCTTTGTTTTTTCTCTTTGCATGTTTTCTTGCTTTCCCTTTTGTGGATTCTTTTTCTGTTGTTTGCTGTTTACTTCGTGTTTCTCGAATTTTCGAAGGTCCTGGTCACCAGGATCACCCATTTGTCTGTTTCTGTCCGTTTGTCTTTTTTTTCTGTTTTTGCTGTTAGTTTTGCTTTCAGTGTTGCTTTTAGTCTTTCCGTTTGACTCTGTTCTAATTGGTTTTGCTTTTTCAAAATAGTCGGTTGTTTCTCTTTGCTGTTGTTTTTAGCTTTTCCTCAAAAAGTGGTCCGGTTTTCTTGTGCATTAGTCTTCGCGTTCTTTATTTTTTCATCCTTAGAAGTAGGCTTGAGGCACTTCACAAAATTAGCCAAAGCACGGTACAGTGCATACAGTGCATAGTGTCAAAATCCTTCAAAATCAATCAAACACTACGAAAGCCATGCAATTTGCAAATCGCTTTGATCACTGCACACTCCGCCTGCAGCACTGAAAGCCTGCCTCACGGGCATGACCAGGCTCCTTCAAAGCATCGCGGAATCCCATTCCCAGACCCCATATGATCTATTTGCCCAAGGCCCTCAGGGCACTATAGCATGCTGTAGCATGCTGCAGCATGCTGTAGTACTGTAGCACGGTGCATGCAAAAAAATGAGCACATTGCACTGTGTAAAACCCTATACACACTGAGTCCTTTGGAGCTTCTCAGTCTTTTGTGCAATCTGTTCCATGCTCAGGTCAAAATGCGTGGATCCTCCCAAAGATATGACCATAAGCCGCAGCTGACGCTCTTCCACCAGCCAGAAACCATGACAGCTTGATATGGCTTACTTGCACAGTGAAGTCGACAGTGATGCTATATTTAACTATAACTGCCATGCGACATCCCATGCTGAGAACTGCCGACAAATCTTTGTGGTAAGATGTGGTACGGTCTTAGATACTGCCTTGGTCCCACGCCTGCACGCACGCTTGGCCAAACTGGATCTCCTCCAAAGTTCAAGTGTCAAATTTCGGAAATGAATATTACTGCAATGGATAGCCGAAGTTTGGATAGCATCTTTATGCACAGGTATTTACATGTATTTACATGTCCTTACTACAATATGCCCACTTCAAAACTGCATTTGACTTGACACACTTGGAGCTTGGTAAAAAACCCTTCACGGATCCAAAGCGAACAAACAAAAAACTCTCTCTCTCTCTATATATATAATATTAAATATATATATATAGAACACCAAATTCAATGCATATTTGGTGGCAGGGGCAGCATTTCCAGGGATGCAAAAGGAGGAACAGTGGGACCGGGCTGGACGATGGACCAGAAAATACCCCGATCTTTTCGTGATATCTGAAACCGCAACATGTTTCCTTTTTTTACAAGCGATGCGGGCAAAGCCAGAACGAAAGCACCAAAAAGATGAAATTTAAAACGAAAAATGATCAAAAAATAAACCCACCGCGGTCAGAAAGCCAAAGAGTGGACCATACACTTAGATATTGTTAGATCATACTAGCATATGGCAGCAGAAAATAGTAGATGTACATAGTTATACGTAGTTATGCGTAGTCATGCGTAGTTATACGTACGTAGTTATACGTAGTTATACGTAGTTATACGTAGTTATGCGTAGTTATACGATGTTATACGTAGTTATACGTAGTTATACGAAGTTATACGTACTCATACGTAGTTATACGATGTTATACGATGTTATACGTACGTAGTTGATTTATTGATAGGAGAATCGGCAGCAGCAGCAGCAGCATCAGCAGCAGAGCTAGTACATGAATTTAGCAAATCGTGTCTGAGCAGTAGCACTGTGAAGGTAGGCGGTAAGGTGCCCTGAAAACAGCATGAGCACAGGTAGTTCCAGTCTCAGTTTAAGCACATGTTTCCCTTGTAAGGGAAGGATGTAAAAACTGGACCTAGTCTGGCATGAATGCTGGCAATTGCAATGTGAAGAGCACAGCAACATACTTGGCAGAATCTGATCGCAAATGCAACAACAATAAATTATTCACAATGAGGTCAGCATCAACAAGACAACAGGTTAGAGCCATTGGATGAAGACACAACTCGACATGAGCATGTTCGATGTTATTTCTTCCACATTGTGAAGATTTCGTGGCTGTCGAGGGGTGACAAATGTTGCCCCTACGGCCTTGAGCAATAAGTCTCAGGAAGAAAAAGTTTTAACATGTTTCAACATGTCTCAGCGGAAGTCTCAGAACTGCTACATGATCACATAATATGAAGTATATACAATATGATCTCTACTAGTAACATGTGTGGATTTCAAGTCCCTAAGGCCCTAATCCAACACAACCGAAGGACAAAGAACTGCACCAATGACCGCCATGACCCCACTCAAAGTTCAACTCATCTCCTGGCGTTGCTCCTGCGGCAAATCATGTCATTGGAGCGGTTGGAGCTATGGCTTTGAAACTGAGTTCTGCAATGTAGATATATGTAGATTCATCTGTGCATGCAGCAACCGTCATGAAACCTTACAATATCGCTCTTGCATGCTCTCGCTTTCCACAAATGTCGTCTTCCCTGAATGGAAAGATCAAGTCAACTCTGTCACTTTGTCCAAGGGACCTGTTGTAATGATGTATACTGCTGTATACTGCTGTATAACACTGTATAATGCACATCGTTGACAGATATGGTGGTCGACGCTATTGAAATCGGGAGATGTTGGAATAAATTTGAGCACCGAGTGTCGCAGTTCCATTGGTCCATGTGGGGCTGGATGACAAGGTTATGACAAGGTTATGGTCCATTGGTTCATGGTAGGTGCCTCTGTGTTTGTTGATGTTTGTTGTCAATCATCGTCTCCGTCCAATCTGGACCTGCATGGTGCCTAGCTCAGAATGTTCCACTTGTTCGAGGAGAGGGAGGGATGGCAGAAGGGATTGTATCGGATAGGCAGGGTTGATGGAGTGAGGGCCTTGAGATGCTTTAAAAATCTTTAAGATATTTTGTTCTTTTTCCATATTTTTCCTCTGGATGCTTTATAAAATCTTCTGTTGGTTTGCCTTGGAGATCTTTGCGTCTCGCCAGCTCCAAGCACCCACTCCTCCAGGTATTAGCCAGGAGAAACGACCAGAACCCAGCACCTGAATCCAAGCTTCCAAAATCTTCCACATATAAAAAATAATTTAAAACATGAAGAGATATTAAGAGGGTTGAAGAGGTTTATGGAACGGATCGGAACGGTTTATGATTTTCGCATAATTTCGCCAATTTGAATTTGATCCAATTTGGGAACAAAAATGATCTGCTCTGAGTCTGTCAGATCTGTCAGTTGGGCGGGGGACTGCAGCTTTGTTCCCGCCCTTGCCCAAGTCGTATGGGAAAACCTGAGCCGCATTCAGCCACATCCACAGTGAAAGACGTGAGAGACACTAAATACACGAACAAATCGAACAAAATGAACAAGTGAACAGCTCAATGAACAGCTCAGTGCGTGTAGAGTATAGCTGATTCAGGTGATGCGCTTTAATCTTCTTCCAGTCAAATTCGAATCAAAGAACATCAAAGAATAAACATCAAACGTCACAACATGTCAAACTCTTGGAGCATCTTGGAGCTATCTTACACATTCTCACACTCTCTTGAGGGCTATCTGAGCTTCTTCCAAGGCACAAATTTCTTTTCGCCATTTCTTCGCCGGCGAACCTCTGCTTTCTCGATGACGTACTCCTACCAGAGCACTTGTGACACAAGCATAGGCAGCATAGGCAGCATAGGCAGCATAGGCTCAAGGGCCCACAATTTTTGTCTGCGCCCTCCATGCGGACAAATCTGCGACGCCACACTCCCGGCTTAGCTTATATTGCGACACAATGGTAGAATGTCATGTTGAGTCGTTTCATGGAAAGCACACTTGGACACACTTGGGTGAATGCAAATAAGAAATTGGTGCTCCCTCTTAGACTTACAGTCCCATGTAGACCCATTCTAAATTCTGACTATATCTGACTATGACTATGACCCTCAGTAGCTTTCACTGGCATTTCACTGGATTTCGGACACTTCGGACTCTTCGGACTTGTTCTTTCACAATTGAGGGACCATGCCTCGATCATGGTCATGTTGGTCCGCACAGTGTGCTGCATCCTTCCACGGAAACAACAAACGCAGTTGCAAAATGACGCAGAACAACACGAAACCAAACAAAACCAGGAAAACGAAGGTGCGTGCAGTGTTTGCTTAGTCTACTCGGTCCAAAGCCCCAAAGTATCCCAAAATAACATCGCAACAATAGCGGCCGACGGCAACTACATGAAGTGCACAGACAGAGCAGTACTGCACTCGAGTTGCAAAAAAAATGAGAAAAAAAAAAGGCTTTTAAAATCTTGTGCAGGGGTGACCTATGACGACCTTCAGGTCCGATCACCAAATATCAAACACCACGTATCAGCAGTCACCGAAAGCTTTCGGAAACGTCACTTCTGCAGCGTAAGGCCGCCACTCCCATGCCAAGGTTCCTACCAAAAGCATAACCTAGGGCCATGTCGATGGCTTTCGAGTTTCGGCTTGGGGCCGAAAGTCTGGAGATTTGCCGGAGGTGTTGTGACATGTTGACATGTTGACATGTTGTGAAAGGTTGGCGACTGCAGTTGTTTCATGTTTCGCTTTCGCCAGGGCACCACCAAAGCAGCAAACCACGCGAGGAGCCCAAGCCTCACGGAGGGACATAGACTGTAGACTCATAATTTACTCACAGACTACTGCTGACTACTGTATGTATAGATGTTATGTAGCATTATGTTGCATTGCTTGTGGACCCTTCCGGCTGGTTTGTGTTTAAAATTGTTTCCGCACTGTGCATTGTCACTAATGTACACCAATGTCATCTGATGTCCAAATGGACGTCCTTTGTTACCCCGATTGTTGATCCATGTTGCCTCAGCAAATCTAGGCACCGGGCAGGACTTGCAATTGCAGCAAGACCTTGAAGAAATCTGCGTTCTTCCGGGCTCTTTGCCAGGCCTCGGGGTAATACAACATGAATCAATATGAATCATGCATGTGACAAGCAAAGGATATCAAAGAATCTCAATTGGATGCAATTGGTAAGGATGCGCCAGTGAGAGTGAGCGAGGAGCGATGGCACAGCGAGAAAATCTGAGCTCAAGGCATAAATGAGCAATGCAAACAGCTCTGAATGGATAGCGACCTTCGAATCTCAACTTCGCATCTCAAAAACAGAAGCAATCCAAAGCACGTCACAATCCAAAGCAGATCGATGTTCAATTGTAGATCTATGTCGATCCACATGTGCAGCACCATCTTGCATATGGCTGCACACCATATCCAGTCGCACAGGATTATGAATGAGTCATGTGAAGTCAAACGGACCAGTCCTTCGATCAAATGCTTGTATTAGGTGAGATTGCGAAACTAAACTAAACTTGAACGTGAACAGATTGTAGTAAATTGCAATCAGGCCATCAGTCAATCAATGAATCTCAAAGCTCCCTCTTCGTCTCCTATCTTCCGAAACTTCCACCCCGTAAGGATTTACTGAAATTCTACTCTGCATTACTCTGCCTATGTATCCATCCCTACCTAGCTCTGGTAACGACAAACTCCGCACCACTGTTCAATCAAGAAATGCATAAACGTGTGTTTGCATCTTGCATCTCCTATACATTCCATGGGTTTTCTGAAGCAAAGCTCCGCACACTGTGAAAAGTTGCCAGAGGCACAAAGTGTACAAACTGGACAAAGGCCTTCAGATTGATCTGACCTGAGTTTAGACTCAGCACGAAGCATCCCCGAGTCTCAAGTTGTCTCAGGCAAGCCAGAAAAGTTGCCACTCCATTGAAATCTTGTCCACTGTGAAATTGTCTGATCTGTTTGCTGTCAGCCACCCTTAGTGACAGGCCCACGCAAGTGTTCGTCCACGGGCAATGGTGGTCCATACTGCAAAAACGGCCCGCGGTCATCAGGGGAAACAATCAAAATGAATCAAAGATCAAACCGAAACCAACTATGCAACACCAAAAAATGATTGGGTGTAGAGTTCGCTGCAAACTGAACATTAATAATAAGTTGCATGTCCATGTCTCAGTATCTATTTTGCAACAACAAATACAAGTAGGGCAAATAGCGTGCGTGCGCACACACACACACACACATATATATATATATAATACACATTACATGGCGCACAAAAGTGTATAGTAAACATAGTTTGCACATGTAAAAGTTGTATAAAAATATATAAACATACATGTGTTGTTGTGTCTGTGCCACGGTTTCTTACAGGATTTTCCCTACATTGCACGTAAGGGCTCCCATGTGGGCACAAAATGGAGCGGCAAACTTACCTGGGCATACTGGATTGTACAAAAAAAAAGTGAAATGTTTATATAATTGATATGTATACCTAAATAATTATCCATCTATCTATCGATATTTATGATATATATGTCTATCCGTCCATCCATCCATTCATCCATCTACTCATATGGATGTGTACAATACACCGATCTGTATTAAGTATATTTGTAATTGAAGTGTTATTGTCTGCACGCACGCCTACAATTATATACCATACATGCATACAGCTGCAAACATGTATACCTGTATGCATGTATGCACAGTAAAAAAAAAAAAAAAAATATATATACATACTTTTTTTGGGTTGCACTCGGACTGTGTCATTGCGACGCCTGCTTGCAAAAACCGTTGAAAAGCCGCTTTGGCCAACGATTTGTGTGAGAAAACGATCCCAAGGGAAAAAATGGCTCAACGTGTTTCAGCTCACATGTCACCAATGCGCCTACTGGACGGAGCTGCAGCGATGAAAATCAGATCGCATTTCCACACGAGTTGCATCTTCATCATATGGATCATGCACCTTTGTAAGTGCCACCAGCGCTCACTGATGTTTGGCCTGGTTTGTGCAAACTGAATATGAGATTTTGCCAGAACACAGCAAAGTCTTGGTGGGTAGACTTTAGCCTTGGCTGTTCTCCACTGTCAACTTTCTCGAACACCGCCACTTGCGGTCGTAGCTGCGGTAATCCAATCTGGCTGCCAACAACGTTGTTGGATGTTGTTGGTTTAAGAAGGTCCTTGCAGAAAAGTGGCCTAATTCGTGTCACCAGCTTGTAGCATCTGCTTTACAGACGATGACCTCCAAATGGACTATTTTTCTGACCCTTCTGGCTCTTCTCGTGGATGTTCCAGCATAATTGGCCCAACAAAACGTAGATCCACCACAAGATTTTCAGAGCTGCCATCATCAAATCAAATGAGTTTCAACATGACATTGCCACACTTCCGCCAGTGTTCTGTAGTTGCATCCCCATGCGACTTGGCTTGTTCTCAAAGGCGTTGGCATCAATGCATCTGCCAACTCAAGCTTCACACGAAGGCCCGGCATGGCCTCCTACAAAACCCCTTGCCCTGATCAGCTGCAACCAGCTCTCATGCTGTAATATGTTACCGTGGGTTTGGCCGCAGCAACGTCAATACATAAGGGCCGAATGTCACTCTTCCAATGGAAACGGCTGGCGATATCACCCATGCGTCATGTCCTGAAAACAAGACACATAGGAGGTGGCACATAATTAATCAAAATTCGGCACCTATTTCTTCGCTCCTAAAGCAAAGCTTTTTCAAGATTGGCTGTGTCGTGGTAGACATTTGCCATCTTGAGATCGACTGGCTTGCGTACTGTTAGACTGCGCCCTCCTTTTCCAGGCGGTAATAGCCCCCAATGCCGCCAACCGCAAAGCTCTGCTTCAGAAGGCTGTGTCTCTGTTTCAATCTCCACATCTGCATTGTACACTAATGCTGGTTGTAGTTCACTTTTGCTGGCCCAGCACCAAGCCTTGTCCACACTCTGGTTCTGAAGACCTTGCTGATGGCAAGCATGACCATGCATGATGCTTTTTCATCCTGCGCACTAGCCTCTTCCTCAGTCATAGGCACAAAGACTCGCATGTGATAAACCCAGAAATCTGTGGTCCCCCTGTGAAGGTGCCACAGGAGCCGTGGTCGTGTATGGAACTGCTTTCGGCAGCATCGGCAAACCCCATCTCGAACGAATCTTCTCAGGGCTATGCGCATGCCGTGTACTCTCTGCTGGTGCACAGCCAATGATGCTGTCACACTGTTCACATTGGTGATCCAACACTGCGTCTTCCTCTTGTTCTTTTTCAAGAACCCATCCCATCTCTGCCATGAAATCATTCTGCTCCTTGGCTTGTGTTTTGACCGCGCAAAAGGTTTTGATTTGTATCAAGTGGAACTTCTCTGCTTTTTTCAGCATCTTTTTGAGCTCACCAATGGCATCTCTGAAATGATGCCAACATTCCCACTCATGAAACTCTAGCATGTCATCAGGAATCTATTCTCGCCCCACCTGAGATTGCCACCGTTTAACAGCCTTGACCAATCCATATAGCCACGACCCTTTTCGGGCGACATGATGGTTGTGCAAAATTCCAGCTATCAAACATTCATGAAGTTTTTGTAAGATATGCAGGAAAAGTCTGATACGTTGGAGATAGAGCAACTCCATGGGCATAGCTGCATTTGCTTCCATAGCTGCATTTGCATTTGCTTCATTTGCTTCATTTGCTTCCTTTTTTTGAAGAGTTTGATGGGTTCCTCCGACCACCGCTGCATGCCATGCTTTGTACTCTCCAATGGTCAAATCAAAACATGTACTTGCATGCAATAAGACCACTGACATGCCCATACTGCGCACCAACATCTGTCGCTTTGGCAAGGGTACGCGCTGATCAGTCAAGAACTTCCTCAATGGCCTCAATTTTGCATGGCAAGTGCTTGTCGCACTCGAATCTCAAGCAATTTTGCACCACTTCTCAATATGTATCCACCCAGATGTTTGTAATATGGCACAACCGGGACTTCCAAGCATCCATAGTGTTCCGTGGGCAGTGCAATTTTGTTGCCCATCTGCTTCTCCATCTTTTGTCTTTCTCGGACAGCTTTCCAACCTCTGTACGCCAGCACAACAGTCGTTTTCCCTTGGCCATAAGACAGTTTCATGGCGTGCTCGGCCATGGTGTCAGTGATGATAGAGAGCAGGAAAGTAACTTTCTTCGTCAAGTCTGTAGCCTTTGCCATGATGGCAAAGGTGAGATCGTCAGTCCAAGCCAAAAAGCTGGCTCACTTGTCCCATGTCAGTCATTGGGGTTCAAATTGATTCCCTCGCTTTGAGCTCCTTCCTTGATGACTCCAAAATGATCTGCGTCAACACCAAAGAGAACAAGATGTCGGCCGCTGGATCACCCGGTCTAGATCCAGTAAGCGGATCCATGATGTGCGTGCCATTCGGTATCACAAACCATGTGTTGCTGAGTGCGGCAGCCACTCCATCTGATATCATCTCCGATCCCGTTGCCTCTTTCACAAGCTGACCACTTCCAACATTTTCAAAAAACTCCTGGTATGCACTTGGAGGCAACTGCAGGCGTTCAAAAATGTGGCATCATGAAACAGCTGTCCCCGTCAAACAAAAACAGGCATTGGTTTCACAACAGTGCAAAATGCCGACTTGATGTCAATGAAAACCAGCCCCAGTGAGTCACCCTGCTCTTTGCTGATGTTTGCCAGGGCCTGACCTGTAGGTGAAGGGCTTCTATGCTGAGCCCTTTTCTCCCTCCATACTGCAGCTGGTGTGCTTGACGCTGAAGACCTTCAATCAACTGGGGCCGCCAAGCACGCGACAATGCCCTGGATAGAGTCGGCTCAAGCATAATTGCTCTGTATCCAATCATTTGGGGGGGCTGGTCTTGCCTTTGTGCAGAGGCAACAGCAAGCCTCCCGTAAGTTCAGGCACATTTTGCCGCCTGAGAGCTGTCTTCAAATGGACGGATAACACTCTTTGCGTCGCCTGGGCAATGTTGCACTGAAATAGTTCAATGCCCAATCCGTCAACACCAGTGGCCTTTGTATCTTGCAGATTACGTAGCGCGGCCTCCACATCAAGAGCCTGCACCAAATCCTCATAATTGACTGTTTTGCAACGTGGCATTGATTTTTGCAAGAGCTTTTGAAATGTAACTGGATCTGCATTCTCAATATCGCTAAATTGCTTCTGCCATGCCATTGCAACATCAGTTCTTGATCGTTGCCAATCACCCTTGGCATCTTGCTGCCCTGGGTGATGCCTTATCAACCGTCCTTTGCTTTTCATGATCACCTGCGTGGGTTTCACAATCCTGCAAAGCTCCACATCACGAGCCTTCTGTGCGCCCATGATTTTGCTGTCCATTTGATCTTCAATCTTCAACCCACTTCTTCCATGCCTGCTGCTTTCTCTGCCGCAAACATTTGTCAACTTGATGCCTCGCATCTAGTGTGATGGCATCTTACTGCCACAGGAGATGTCGTGCTTTCTGCCACTCATCCATGATTTCATCTGCTTGCCTTGCAAACTTCCAAATCTTGAAGAAAGCTTTCAGCATGCCACCGTCTATGTCCCGGTGGATTTGGCGGTGATGCTGTCGGAGCCCTTTACGACTGCAAAGTAGTTTCCAGGTGTCTGGGTCAAGGTACAACTGTCTCTGCTTTCTGTTGGGGTTGGGGAATCAAAAAGCAACTTCTTTTTGCAAATGATACCTCAAAGCATGCCAATGCTCATTCATGTCACATCTCCACGCTTGTTGCGGCAAATTGCTCAGCACGTCTCCTAGCCCAGTCTTCTTGTAAGCCCTGGCTTTGTCACGATCATACAAAGCTTTTTTGACATACCCTGGTGGCTGTCCTGCATTGAAGGTGATGTCCATGTCAACCACAACAAGATGATGACCTCTATCACCATTGAGTAGGCCCCAATCATATGCCACAAAGGATCTCACAATTCCGCCTTGACATTCCTGCCCTACAGCAATGAAGTCAATCCTGCTTCCTTTGTGGAAAATGTGATGGAATCACCTTCGTGATAATCTTTCCATGTGGTAGACACAACCAACTTCCATCTGTCACTCAATACTCGGACAATGTCCTCACAAGCAGCTGACAAGTCACCCACACCATCATCTGTCACGCTACCTATCTTGCAGTTGAAATCCCCCAAGGACAAGATAACACTGTCCTTGGGGATCTTTGCACAAATCTCATCCACCTCACTCCACCAACTGGCAATCTCCTCCTCCGGTCTTCCAGCTTATGGCGCATATCCTACCATGATTTCAACATGAACTCCTGCAAAATGACAACTGGCAACTAGCAGCCTTGGCGCCCAAACACACACATCTTTGTGTACTTGAACACCACTGCCAAAGATTTTCTGCAATTCTGCTGTGTGGAGCCAAAGTTCCACTCCTGCTTGCCCTTGCTGTCCCGCACCAATGAGACAATCAAATGGCCCATGTGCAACATGTCGAACTTTCCTGGCTCTACCCTCTTGTATGGCAATGATGTGTGCGCCTTCTTGTTGAAATTGTTGAAGCAGTTCGACCGTTTTCCGGCTGACTTGTCCATCAATCGCACCAGCACTCTGCTCCAGGGTGCCTACATTTGCGGTGACAAGCCTCAATCTCTTGGTCCATTGCTTGTTGCCACGTGCACAAAGTTGCTTTTGCAGTGTCAAGTCAATTTCGCCTTTATACTGAGTGGGCTCTGCATTCTGCAACACAGTTTCAAGATTCGGCATCTCTTCATCCCGCTGCACTTGCATCCATGCACAATTTTTCAGTGGGTGTTTCAGAAACTGCTGACAACGTAATCGTGCATGAACAGGAGGTTTCCATCCCTCACAAATGGCACCAGCAATGCTGTCTACCATCCCATTCCATGGATGGCCAACATGTGCATGAGTCATGCTGCATGTGTGAAAGCCTGCAATGTTGGTGTTAGCACGTTGAACCAAAAACATCAAAATGCGTGCGTCTTTCTGTCTTGCCCCTGTCGCTCCAACTCCCTGACAGCCATTGTAGACACCAAAAGCACTCATGCCAACTGATAACGCGTCAAAATGGTAGTGGATACTGATGCCTTTCAAATTGCCAGCTGCAAGCACGAATTCAGACACTGCAATCAACGCTGTTGCCTCTGCGTTCTACGCTGTCTGCTCACACGCATCCCAATGATCATTAATCATTCCGCCAGCAAAGCCCAAATGGCTGAATCAGGCACCGTCCTTGCTTTCTGCTCTCTCCAATCAACACAAAGGCCCATGCAGTTTTTTTTTCCGACTAGCACCATCAGAAAAAAATGCCAGCGCCGCACATCATCTGCAACTCCATCTGTGTACTGAAGAGCAAGATATGCATCTGGCATGTCGGTTTCCACAATGATCGCGATCGCTTTGGGCCCTATGGCACCAATGGGTTGAGGGTAAACGTTGAACAGCACCAGATTGCCATACGCAGCATGATCATTCCATGCTTGCAAGATACTTTCCAGTACAGCCGGAATGTTATACGGATCGAATTCGACACCTCTTCGTCCAAGATCAACAAGGCCCAAGCCAAAAGTAACTGCCGTCCAAGGTAATGGATCTGGTTGCAACGGCGCAGTGGATGCTCCCGAAGAAGCAAGCACAATGCCTGGTTGCAAAGCCGCAGCGGACGCTCCCGGAGAAGCAAGCACACCGCCTGGGATTCCACCCCCTGCTTGAGTGTTCACAGGCTGAGACTCAACCACCACTCCCAACTCGACGTCACCTGCTCCATCATTCCCATTCAACTGCAAGAGTTCATCAACTGTATCTTGCAAATGACCTTGATGCTGTGGCGCGAAAACAATTGCAGGCTGTTCTTCCTCAATCTCCTTCTCCATTGCGACAGGGTCCTCAAAACCAATGTTTTCCCATGAATGCACATTGCCAATATCCAAGTGAAAAACAATGGGAGCACAAGCCATGAAGCCTGCTTTGTCTGCTTCTTGTCCATGATCACCAGACCCTTGATCACCGTCGACCACACGCCCCTGAGGCAAGAGTGGACCCAGCTTAACCCCCTCTCTACCTCACAAAGTGCGTTGGCCATTTCTGCGGGAATCTTCACTGCGCTGGTCTGGTGACATCTGCCTGGGAGGATCCAAGTTAGCCCTCCTGGAAGATCACAACTTTCAACGCAGCCTTCCTATGCGTAAGTATCTTCAAGACTCCATTGGACAGTCATGTCTTCATCCTCACTAAAGCTGTGATCACCTTCTTCATTGCGTTCTTCACTCGTGATATCGGAGGAGGTTTCTGACGATTTACTTGAGTCTCTATCCTCGTCCCTCTCTTCTTCAATTCTTCTGATGGACCCTGTCACCGTTGCAGTATGTGGTGCTTCCAAGACCTCATGTCCTTGTTGTAAAATCTCCATGCCATCTCGCTGATAACACAAACAACAAACCGTCCCATGTCCAAGCCAAGCTTCTGGATGCTGGATGACATGAAAAATTCTTCAATATTCGCCCCAACACTGCAAATGCCAGCACGAAGTCGCTGCAAAACCGGCAATGTGGTGCCATAGTACAAGGCTGGGCGATAACCTTGAAATTCACCCTGAATCAAAATCACATGAGCAACATTGCTGGGAAGGCCAGGCGGTTTGGGTTTGACCACATGAAAAGTGACCACACGGCCATCGCCCAAGTCTGACCAAACCTGCAAGCAATCCGCTCCAAAACTGTCCACAGTAGTGTCTGCAGTGATGAGAACCCGTCGGGACCTCAATGATACACGAAATGGCTGCTTCGACACAAACCATGTCTCAATAGTCCTTCTCGTGCCCCGACGCATGTCATGATCTAAAACGGGGTTCAATTCACTTCGCAAAACACCTGCTTCTTCCTGACTATCTCATCGTCAATGGCACCCTAGAACTTGCTACCGCAATCTCATGTTGTGAACCAACATCCATCTCCGAAAGCACATGGTTCCGGTTGGGCGCATTACCCACATGTGCAGCCAAAGCTTTTCTGAGAACAGTGTGCTTCAATTCCTGCCAATGAGTTACCTGTCCATGAAGATGCCAAAAACATCGCAAAAGAAGATCTTTGTCGCCTTCCAAAATGCTAAATGACACTTGATTTCCCTCATGATGGCAGGGTACATCGACAACGTTGGAAGAGGTGACATGCTTAACCATCTTAACCTGATTCCGCAAGCTCTTTTCTGGAAAATTGCTACAACGTGTTTGTCCTTGTCCTGGCTGGTGCCTCTCATCTGCAGTGCCAAAGGATCCATCTCTGAAAGCCAGGGGCTCCAACTTCAGTCCCGCATGAAGGGCATCTTGATCTGAATGAGCACAATGTGCGCGCTTGTGAACCTCATGTTCACGGACATGTTGACAATCATTGCGACCTACCTTCTCCCAAGTAGGTGTTTGCCCTTGCAGTCGATTTGAAAAGTTTTTCCACGAACGCACAAATTGTAGTAGAGTGCGGACATCATGGAATATTTGATCAGCATATTCATTTGTTTTTCTTCTCTGTCTTTTTTCTCGGCTTTCTGTTTGACGTGTCGGTTGGCAACCTTTGACGGCAATGCTGCTGCTGCTCGAAATTTGGGCATCAGAGATCCTTTTTTGACCTTGCTTTCTGGTGCTGATTCCACATCGATGGGCTCGTCCCCCACCTCTTCCGTCAAGTCTACCATTCCACCAACTTGGCTTGCCTGGGCAACCAGCTCCTGAGCTTGCCTCAATTGGTCTGCCACCGGCATCTCCGGCACTTCTTCGATCTGAGTAGGTTGGGCCAAGAGATTTTGCGATGCCTGACCAACCTGCTTCTTGATCAACTGTAGCTCTGCCATTCGAGCATTGTAAGATATTGTAAGCCTCTAGCAGATCTGATCTGTGCTTTTGGTACATCACTGCATGGGACTGCATCTTCTCCATGATGATAGACTGGACGAATTTCTCCCATCCGGCGTCCACGTCTTGGACTTTCCCAGCTGTAGTGACTTGGGTTCGCAATTTGTGAAATCGATTCAAGTGGCCATGAGACAAAGCTTTTGCAGCTGTAGTCTGCGACTCCTTCAACTGAAGCTTCTCCAACTGCGCTGTCATGCTCTCGGCCAAATCGACTCCCATCTCTTGCAATCCACGAAGGTGGTCCAGGAGCTTGACCTCTTCCTGCGTCAAAAATGAAGTCTCGGCTTCGGCAAGGGGCGGCTGAACTGGAGCTTCCACAGGCTGAGGAACTGCCAACAGTTCTTTCTCCATTGATCCTTGCATAGCCTCTACTCCCAGGGTAGTTCTACGAGATGGTGTGGTGGTAATCCATGGAACCTTCTCTGGAAAAACCTGCCATTGGCTATCTGTCTCGTCTCCCTTCTTCTCCTTTGCGTATTCGAGATTCGCTTCTGGATTTTCTCTTTGGTGGAGCCCATGCTGCCTCCCAGTGCTTGCTGCACATGCGACAATACTCCAGCCGTTGATTGTTCTGCACTTTGCATTCTTGACAAAACTAGGTCATTGTGAAGAGCTTTCTGGTTACACTTGGTATCCCTTGCCAGCTCCAACTGTGATGGCCTTGCAACTGCGCTATGCAAAATCCAAGTGCCCTTTTCCTCCTCTTTCCAACAAGCTTGGCCGAACACCACTTGATGTAGTTCCTGGCTTTGCTCCGTTTCCGCCTCAACGAGCGATGCCAGGTGGGTTCGACCTGCTTTTTCGTCAGCTTTCCCACACCCAGCCCCTTCCAAAAATGCAAAGACAGCGCGCGAGCGAGGATCCACCGCAACATGCACTAACGGTCGAACCCTCTAAGGCACAGCTAAGGAGATACAGGTGAGGTCCTGCACTCCCAGAGCCAAACCTTTACAGTATATGCTATATGTATATATATATATGTGTGTGTGGGTACTGTATATACATGTATATACTCTATATAATCTATATATATATGTATATATCTCTATATATCAATATATATCATATCACATGTTTCGTTGTGAACAGATTCCACAACCAAACAATTTCCAGGTGAGGACTCGCTGATGCATGCCGCCTTGCCTCAGAACACAGCGACTGCAGTTTGAGCAGTGGTGTGCTCGTGGCCTCAGGACGAATCAGGGTAGGCGAACAAACAAACCACGGATCACAGCGGGCAACAATGATCCACATTGATCCACAACATTCAACGCAACTTTTCAAGCTCTGCCCCCAAAACAGAAACGGGTCTGAAAGGAAACAGCCTTCACACAAAGGAGACAGCATGAAGTTGTATCTGCATAATATCTGCATAATATCTTAATCTTTGGATCTTCAACGCGCACCTTTTCCCGTCGCCGCCAAGACTTTCTGGAGATCTCGAGATCCGGCTATGTGAGGCTCAGGCTCCAAGATGCTTTGCATTTTTTGATGCATTTTTCAGTGGCATCATTTCGCATCCGAACTACTGTAACAGTTTTCCGAGATGGGTTTATTCTTGGCAACTCTGGGCGAGGCGTTGGACTCAAGTTCCCCTTCTTTCATCTTCTTTCAGTCCAAGTCTCCAAGTCGTTAATGGCAAAATGATGGCATATGATGGCCTCAATGTAGCAGTTTCCGGATTTTCAACCACAAAACCAACAAGCTTCACAGTTCTTGACGCTGCTGGAACTCACTCTTCTCTTTGACAAACTTCTCAGCAGCTTTGAAAGTTCCTTCCGGCAAAGCATTGATAAATCGACGAAAGCGACGCGTCGCATCCGTTGCATCGGCGTTGGTCGCGTCAGGTGGATCAGGTGGACGTGGCAGCTTGCCCCATCTCCACGATGGGTGCACTTTGGAATGAAAGCGCACCACTTCAGCGACCGCAGACCAGGAGCCACTTCGCGGCGTGATGAGACCACTGGCCTCAGTGCAACTCCGTGGTCTTTTCTTAATCGTTAGATTCGTTAGATTCGTTAGATCTTGTTTGTTTTTTGCACCTGTCTGATGACTTTCTGTTCTTTGCAACACTTCAATTTGTTGTAAGTCCAACTATGCGCGCCCATATCAGAGGGCTGCACTTCTAACTTGAGTTTGGCGGTCTTCAGTGCTACACAGTGTATTATTTTATGTCTCTTCCACCGCCGATCTCACGGCAGCAAACTTCGCGATGTGGAGAAGTTAATTAATGCCAATACTGCCAATACATCTCTGCTACAAGGCGTCCCAAAATGTCCCAAGCTTTCTAGATGTCAGCGGGTGACGCGACAGTGTGACTTCCAAGCATGACCAAGCACCAACGCGTATCCTGTATACTTGATACATCTTGATACAGTATCACAAGTGCGGATCTAATCAAAAAAAACATAAAAAAACTGAATTGAAAGAAAACAATATGAATCCTATCGGTCCTATCTAATCTATCCAAATCTATCCAAATCTTATGTCGAGCATTGTCGAGCATGTCTATTGAAATCTTATGTCGAGCATTGTCGAGCATGTCTGGGCCCGGGCTATGGGTGCTGCGGTGTCACGTGACGGTCACGAAATGTCTGCGTCCCATCTGAGGTTCCAGGCCATGGCAAGCGTTGTGCCCAAATTCACTGCCTGGTGCCACCAGCCCGAAGGAATGATCAAAGCGTCGCCTTTCTGCAACTTCGTCTCCCAAAGGACTTTCACCAGTCCTGGAGGCACGGCCTTTTCGAAGAGATCGTTGGTAGATTCATAGCTCACGCACTCCAAAGCCATGTGGCATCTCTTGGTCACCACCTCCAACATCTCATCGTGACCCGGCGGTATCAAGCGAAAATACTTTTCACCGCAGATCACCACGTTGGTGCCTGTCCAATTGTACGAATCCACGTGCAGCTTTGATCGGGAATATCTGCCGCCCCAAAGTAGGGTTGCATTCGGTGGCATGAATTTCAGAGGCATAAGGGCAAATTGATCCTGGTTTTTCAAGAAGGGGGGAAGTGGAGGGCAAGAAGTAATCAAGTGAGGGTGTCTGTGGAGGAAGAATTCATCACGTAGGTAGGACCATGCAGATTGAGAATTCTTGTTCACATTTTTGAGGAAAGTCTTCAGCTTGGTTCCCATGATGCGATCCTCATTCTCCTTGTGGCCCGTGAATACGACACGCTCATCTTTGAAAGGCTTCATGATGTTTTCCTCGATCCAGCCATCCTTCAAGCAAGGCATCTCATCATAGGCTCCTTCCACCACTACCGGAATCTGTCCTTCGAACTCTTTTTGATAAATTTCCAGACTCAACTCGCGACGCCGAGGGACTTCCCGCGGCTTTGAAAACGTTGCCCCAACCTCGATGCCCACGGTGCCCACGGTGCCCATGGTGCCCACGGTGCTACCATCCAAAAAGTGTCGAAAGTTCAGCCAAGGCAATAAAGTGCTGAAGGTGTCGCCCTCGCTTTGTGGGTCGGAGCGACATGTTGTCAAAGTAAGGCCAAAGCCAAAGCTCAAAAATCTCTGCATCCTGAGTGGAAAATCTACCACAACATGGCAACCTTTGCGCCCTTTCTCATGAGCACAGGATGGCCTTCAGAGCTTTTGCCCCAGCTGAAACGGCCGCAAGAGGTTTCTTGCACTCCTGTGCTGTCATGTCTAGCCTTCAAACATGATAAACATGCTCCCTTTTCTACCAAATCGACATTAAGATGTCTAAACAATTTTCAGATCGTTCATTTGCAAGTCTCTGGCGGTTTGTAGCCATTGCAAATCGGACACCACTGAAGTAGATCGTTGACCTCAGCATCACTTCAACGAATACCTAACGGGATGAAAATGATTAAACACATTTGAACACGCATTAAAGAACAAAAGGAGACAAAAGGCAAATGCTACAGTATGATTGTCAAATCTGTCAAAGAAATCCATGCATGACAGCATGCAATACCCAACATACCACTTCTATTCTGCATGCCGCGTGTTGAGGGCTTTGACAGGAATCTCTTCCGTGTCCAATGGCAAGTCTTTGCCCTCGACCTGCCGGAGTACTTCACCAAGCTTTAGTGTGCAGATGTGTGCAGTGAATATCAGTGAATAGGGAATGCGGGAAATGAACCCAGCCGGGTCAAGAGCTCGCGAAGGCTTGTCTTTGCAGCATGGCAAGCTTTCACAGGTCATGACAGGTCTCTCAGACACTCCGGAAACCTCCGAAACGTATCAAGAAGAAGCAGCATCCGCTATGGTAAGCTATTCGATCCTATTGACATGTTTCCTTTGTCTAGGGTTGGGACAGCTATGCGCTATCTTTGTCAGCTAGCTTCGTCAGTCCCACCAGATTCGTCTGACGTTACAATGAAGACAACAAACATGAAGACAACAAACATGTGTGTGTGTGTGTTTGTGGGAGTCTTGTGCGGCCCTGAAGCTTTGGCCAATATGACTACTATGCAAACTGGACTTGAACAAGCACGTCCATGAAAATCCTAACGACAAAGAAACCAGGAAATGGATGAAAACGGACCAACATGGCAGAAACATGCAAATGATTGCAAATGCAATCATATTGGCTAGCATGGGTCATGAGTCCCTGGGAATTCTCTTAAGTCCTGTCCGGCCGCGTGCAGCGCTCCTATGGCTTTGGTCTCTGTCTGCTTTAATTTGAATATAGGCATGGGAACGTATCTTGATCAAAACTAGGAACGCCTTGCAAACCAGGTGCGTGGCTGCACCTCTATGTTTTCGCCAGCTTCCAAACTTAAAAATATTCTAATTACAGTAATTCCATCTAGTTCCCACTTATGCAGGGACATTCTAAGCAACAAGTGGTGAGAAATTGAGCATGTCGGCTGGCAATCTGAGAAAGGCACCGATTTCAGAAGTCTTGCGAGCTCCTCACTGCTGAGCAGCTATGTGAATTGAAGGCTGCAGGCAGTTTCTCTGAACTTGCCAATATCATTCAATATCTGAGTCCCTCAACACCATCAACAAGGCCTTCGATAAAGTTCCGTTTGGTCATATAATAATGTAATGTCAGTCATATCATATATCGTATATATTTATAAATTCATTCATATATATCGATCCAAGCACACGCCAAAATATGCTAAAACCATCCGAAACCCAACTCAAACCTTTGTCCTCTCATGGGTTCATGTTTCATTATCATTCATGTTTCCACATTCACAAACACAAATGCCCCCTTTCAGCTCGAGGTCGAACTCTACGCAAAACATGGCTTTGGATGGTGAAACTAAGCGCACATGACGGATCTTTGCCGTGTGTACCTCCGGAAGGTGTGGAAGGAGCAGCTTCAAATGTTCCAAAACTTCGGACCGTGATGAGGCGAAGGTGTAGCAGTATACGCTCAGATTGCCCTCGCTGCGCGCCATGCTTGATGAAATTGTTATGTTACCCATGCCATTCATGTCACACTTCATGTTACGCACGTCGTCCGCTTCATTGGATTCCTGCACGTTCCTGACTTTCTTTGCATTCTTCATTTCGTTTGTTTCATCTCTCGCCCGATTTTCTCTATGTATTTCCGCCTCTTGGATCTTCCCACTCTGCACGTGCGGTGGAATTGCTCGATGGACTTCGTCGCAAAGGATATCGAGTGCCAGCTCCGGCAAATTGAAAACCACGTGGATCTTTGATGACTTTGATGACTTTGATGACTTTGATGACTTTGATGTGTCACACAAAAGGAGCCCCAAGGAATCTAGCATGTCTAGCTCTCCATGAAAAGCACAGTGCAGCAGGTCCCGGGCATTCATGCACAAAGTTGTCACATTCAATTTGTTCCTCAGAGACTCAACATGCAGTGCTGCAAACACCCACCAACATCACCAACACATACCAATACAGTGAGTCACATGCAACAGCCTCGCGTGAACATATTGAAAATATACCCAAAAAGATAATGAACCGATCACCCGAGTCAATTCTGCATTACGCTGAGCGAAGAGCACTGCATCTGGGTTCAGATCATTTGCAATTACGAGGCAGCCCTTCCTGGCAGCGGAGTGCACAAGAACCAGTCAGCAAGTCTAGTTCCAAAACAATCCAAAGCATGCGTGGTGTATCAAGGATATCAAGGCATTCTTAACGGTAGCGTTGGAGTTGACATGAGTTGACAAAGAGCAAGTGGAAGCTGGAGCGCATTGGGAGCTTGGGCAGATCCGCATAGCATCCAGTAGGCTGGCATACTGAAGGGCACCAAGAATTAACAAACTCTGGTCCTAGAAACTGTATATACAAAAGAGGCAAAAAAGTGAGCTTCCTCATGTTTTCTCTGGAAATATTCTCTACGCACCCTTTTCTTCGATGTTTAATCCTATTGATATGGTGTATCTCGCGCCAAACAGTAACCGTTCTTGACAACTGGTATGGCAAGATCGAGCCTGGCACAAAGCAGTGCAAATGCGCCAACACCGCAGCAAAGGTCCAGCACAACTTCGCCAGGTCCACACTTGGCTGCAACTCGGCCGCGTTCAGCGGACATGCGCGAGTTCCAGTAGACCTGCATTGAGGCAAAAACATGCAAACATCAAGAACACCTATTTCACCATATTTCTTTACAAGAAACACGTATCACTTATACTACTTTAATATCTTACATATCTTACAATGATAGTTTTTAATGTTTTATTTATGCTCATATAACGTAAAATAAACAGGGAGTTGCGAAGAACGCGGCGCTCTTTCAACCGCAGCTCTGCTTTCCCAGCACATGCTGTAGCAAAATCATGCAAAATCCCCTTGTCAATTTCGGGATCTGATCGCAGTTTGGTTGACTTGCGAGGTCTTGATGAATCACCATGCCGCTGAAATATGATGGCTCTCCTGACTCTTGTGGCATGGTCTGGCCTTCTGGAAGTCAAACTGCAGCTGCAGTCCGTGTTCTTTCAGGGTGACCTGCGTCAAAGGTTGCCCTGCAATCACCTCCATGTCAAATGTGCGAAACTTGTTTGAGACGACCCCGAGCTTTGCCACAACCGTTTTGATACATGGGCATTTGTCCAAGCAAACTTCCCCGATGAGGAACCGATGCGGCCAATGCTGATCCAGTAAATTGAAGTGGGCGATGTGACCGACAATCTCGTATCCAGAGGGCACTGTGATTGTGGAAGGGAGCAAACGGCTCAAGACCTCCTTGTAGCTGTAGTTATGGTAGTTCAAGACTAATGTGTATCTAGTGAAGGATCCTTGAAATGCAGCTATGAGATTCTGCATTTCCTCTGGGAGGTCAGCTGGTGATACTTCATGTGCTAAAAGCAGCAAAGAGTGAGCACCAAGTGTCTCTGAGACGACGTTGAAAATCCCTTGCTCTTTCCGTTGTTTCAAAATAAAATCGGCCCAGTTCTGCCGCATCCGCCCTTTTCGAATGCCTCCAGTTTCAGTTCCAGCTCTTCCTGAATCTGACTTGGACAAGACTTGCCGCAGCCGATATGCGCCGTTGTGTGGCATCCGCACAGCCCAGAGCTCCTCTTGAAGGAAGAATGCGGATGAGTTGAATTGAATATGACTGACATTGGTTGAACTAATGAGCTAATATATATAGGAAAGAAACATGTAAAGTTTGAAACTTGCTGCTGCGCGCTGCCAGTCAGATACTCTACAATCATGATTTCTCGTAGCGTTTTGACTCTACTAACATCTACTAACGTCATCCTACGTTGACATCCCAGCACAAGTAGATGCAAGTAGTAAATTCACGATGATTCTCAATTGAAGCAACATGGACTTTGATGGAATCTAGATGAATCTAGATGAATCATGATAAATCATGATGAATCTAGTCTGAAAACGTTCAAAGACTTTTCAAGGAGTCTAAGGAGTCGGTCCCTCAGGTCCTGGACATCGTTAAAAAGTTCCCGGTGAATCCGATCTCCGCTTTTAGTCGATACGGACAGGACACGGCGGTGCACAGTGCGTGCTTTGCGCCGTCGGTGTCTTGTGTGACCAAGGGTTACTGCTGCCATGGCGCCCTGAATGCGAGGCATATTTCCTCCTGAACAGATTTTGGACTGAGCATAGCCGAGCAAATCATTTAAGCAAAATAATTAATGCATATTAATGCAAGTAAACCAGTAAAACATAGTAAAACCTCACCATTCCATAACCAAAAGCTATGTGCTTTGCTATGTGCTCTGGCTGCTACAGTCAAACGACAAACTCATGCCTAACTCATGCCTGGGTCAAAACTTGCTAGTAAATCACCATGGAATCGCTGTTTCAAGAAACTCATGCCTAAGTCATGCCCAAATCTTAAAACACC
>Ga0126342_10000739_pt1 | contig 39486 bp, 41 predicted proteins | sample Cyp1metagenome_FD_92528 | JGI IMG/M metagenome (GOLD analysis project Ga0126342, IMG submission 92528) | Coral microbial communities from Lord Howe Island, Old Settlement Bay, Australia - Cyphastrea 1 metagenome | ecosystem: Host-associated > Invertebrates > Cnidaria > Coral ...
GCACGCACGCACGGGCTTGGCTGGCGCACGGCGCATGCAAGTTCTATAGATGAGAAAAGTCTTATATATATATATATCTCTTTAAGGCAACTTCCGCCCCGCCTCGTGCGGGTACTACTGGTATTATATCAATATCCAATCTTCTATGTGCATACATGCACGGCATGTAGGATAAATAACATAGCCCAGTAGATGCCTACTAATTACATGGTCGTGGGTCAAAATGTAAAACCCAGCCTTTGAGGTGCCCCATTTTGAGACATACCCTCCTTTATTGACAAAAGAATTACTGATCGCTGTGATTGTGAGTTAAAACCTGATGTGAGTATAGTTCTGATTCCCAATTTGGGTGTCTGAACTTCCCTTTTTTGTTAGTTTTAAGATTCTGGTTTCTCTTGGCTCAAACCCAGAATTTGGGGCTAGTTGAAATGTGGTGTTGCTCAAATCCCGATTGTGTATGTGTGAGCAAGTATCACAGTAATCAGAAAATACTTACTGTCACTATTGTCATTATCCTGATGATTGTCATATAGATTCTTGCCATCTATGATCATTATTAGTCATTATGGTGATTTTCATCCTCGTCATTGTCATCATGATCATCATGATATACTGTATCATAATCCCACTTAGAAGGCAATTGTAAGTCACAAGTCCCCATGGCAACGTGATCTTGGTAAAGCTCATGAGGTGCCTGTTGTGGCCAGCATTTGCACAGAATCGGATCAAGCGAGTGTTCGCCCACATTTTCTGATAAAACGATTTTCGTTTATTTCATAGATCATTCGGATGAGATGTTCATTCATGGCATTTATTCATAGGATGCAAATGATTATATATATATATATACATAACTTCAATTACAGCTAGGATGATTCTTACACCAACTTTCCCTCGGTGTCATTGCCATCTGATACTTAGCCGTGCACTTCAGGTCAATTCGAACCGCAACCATCTCTGGCTGCTTCTACCTCTCCTGGTGCGGAAGCTGCACTGGAAGTTTCTGGAAGCTTATCCATTTGGCTAAGGTTCAGAAATAATTACCCAAGAACAACAAATAAATAACAAGTTGATGCTGTGTAAATTTCATGACATTTTGGATCCAGAACAGTACACCTTTTCTGAGCCAAACCGATTTATGGACTGTCGGCAGGTTTGTGATCCGCTTGGTGATCTATCCCTACCTGCTGATCGTGATTACACGTGTGAAGCACTCAGAGCAGTGAAGTTGGTGCCTGATAGTTAGCTAAGTTTTGTAAGTTGGTTTATAACATTTCAGAACTAGAATAACTGAGGTTTTTGCTAATTATAACAGATATAACTACATATATTTACATATGTTTACTGGGTTTCAGGTTTGTAAACCAACGAATTTTCGGGGGCAGCACCTTGGTCAGGAGTGGATCAAAGAGTCCAATCGAGTCGGCACTCCTTTGAACCTCATTGCGATCACTCCCGTCATGCAGGCCGCGACGGAGGGAGGGACCACTGATGTTTCATGATGACATATGATGACTGAAAAACTGAATAGGGGGAAGCTAAGCAAGAAACCGGGAGATTGTTCTGCGGATTTCTGCGTACTTATATAAGCGAACTTTCTTGGGCACCAAATGCCAAGCACAATGCGATGTGATCTGAGATCCCGTGCAACCTGTTTTCCGGAAACGTCCAAGTCGGGCCAAGACCACTATGGACCATTCCAACCTCCCAAGCATCCTACAAACTAAACATCCCAAATCTCATCCCATTCTCCATCCTGCCCAGTGCGTCTTCATCTTCTTGAACATGAAGTGGACGGTGGACCTGATCCGATCAAAACTCAAGGGCCGCGGGGCTTCCAAGGGCCTCTAGAGCCTGGCGGTAAGCGCTCAGAAAGGCCTGGCCTTGCCTGTGCGAGGTCGAAGTTGTTGTACATTAAGCGTATGTTTAGTAATGTGGTAAACCATGGTAAACCCAATAATGCGATACATGGGTTGTAAATATCATCCTTAAATGGTAGGTTTTGTATTGGGTTTGCCACATTATAGTACACAATAGTAATATGGGTATGAGTCAAAAGCCTGGTACCCTTCTGTTCACCCAAGAATAGCTGGGATTCATGGATGTTCATCTTCCCAAATATAGCAATATAGGTTTTGAATGGTTTTGATACATTGCCGTACGACATACATACATACCATGACATGACATAACATAACATACCATTACATTACATGTGCATTTACATTTACATTTACATTTACCATTACATTACATTACATTACATACCATCCATACATACATACCTACCTACATACCTACCTACCTACCTACATGCATGCATACATACATACATACATGTATATATATATATACATACATATTAGTACTGAAAAATATAGCATTAACAACAATGACAATAGCAGTAATACTAAGGACACTAGGGGTTATGTGACATATACATATGTAGATATGAGGACCTGATAATTTGATTGGCTAGTAGCCTGCAATAGGTGGTGAAGCCAGCTGATTGACAAATAGCATAGGTATTTTTCAGATGTTAAATATTGTACAATACTGTGCTTCATTATAATACATTTAAAATAATGGAGATGATGGACGAAATCCTGATGCCTCATGCGGGTGTGTCTTCAACTTCAGCGACAGCTGCACACAGCCTTTGGGCTGCAGCTGGGGCTGGTCGCAAGCTGCCAGTTGCGCCAGTCGTAAGTGCGGCAGGGAGATATCTCAGAACGATCAGGCAGATGCAAGCAAAGCTTTTCTGCATGCGTGTAGTATATTCATGGGCTTGGAAGCTGGGAGACACTTGGGAGAGTCTCTAAGAAAATCTGCACAAGGCGCAAAGTCTGACTTCCAGAGTTGCATTTGAACTTGCACCTGTTTTCAATCTGGAGTTTGGATGTCAAGTCGCATAATCCGCAAGGGATCCGCAATTTGTGACCTCATTTAACAGGTTCCTCTCCTGCTTCTTTGCCCATTTTGCCATGTACGAAGATGGAGAAAGCAGCAAGAACCGTTTCATCTTTGTTTTAACAGCGCTCGCAGCTTCAGATACTACTGATGCCTCGACCGAAGTCAACTCCACGAAGGGTCAGAGGAAACCGCGGCACCTTCAGGTCTGCATACTTTGGGATCAAGGTTGACCGTTGAAATAATTGTGGGAGTTTTGGATCGTTCTGTTTTTGCAGCTATCCGGTTCCTGATCTGCTGAGCTGAGTATATGTGTCGCTGTTCTTCCCGACATGCAGAGAAGTGTTTGAGAGGGACCAGCATCCAAATTTAATCCAACGTAGGCTGCCTCTATTTGCCTAACAAGCCGTGCAGTTTTTGTTGATGCCGTGCAAACTACGGATGTGTGTAGATGTCATTCTTGCCAGATATAGTTGCAATTTCAGCTGTTGCGCTGTGATCTTGCCATCAATTTCTTGGCGGCATTTAGAGCACTGCTCCGGCAGTGTGAGTCATGGCCCGCAAAAAGGATCTTTGAGGAGTTGGTGTTGTAGGCAGCTTCAGTCGATGCATCCATAGTTCCAGCGAGTTGCTTCACCAAGGATCATTTTCATGGGAAAGATATGAATTTGACTTCATGTAAGCTGGTCAGCTGAAAAGAATGGTGGAACTAGTTTTGACCAAAAGAGCTTGGCAGGTGCCCAGTCGCTGTAGTTTTTCCATTCACAGAGGTTTCAGGCAGGAGCCATTTTTGCCGGCACCAACCCAACAGCTACAAACTGTTTGACTTTGGACAACGAACACAAATTCTCGGTTGGATGCAAACGTACCAATTGTGGATGAAGCAATTCATCAAGTCCTGGCCAAAAGACATCACACAGAAGTGGTGTGGCCTCTTGTGCCACTTGGGGATTGACAGCATTCAACAGCCAGATGTCGTTGACCCACCGCTGCTTACTTGAGGCACTGGCTGTTTGGGGTGGCTGTGCATGTGGACCCTGGCAGAAATCGTTTAAGATGCTGGCAGTTGATCCGTATTCAGGAAACGCAAGGTAGATAAAGATATCAGTATACATGCATCAATCATACCAGAATCGTGTGAAAATTGGGTGCCCCAAAACCCCATTCTCTGGTGGCCATAAGTTAGGCAATTCCCAGCCAGTCCCGAAATGGGCTCAGTAAATTTGAGACATGGTCAAGTTGCAGGAGGATGATGCTGTACCCTTTGGTAAGTTTACATAGCTGCTATGGAAAATGGCCCATACATATGTATATATATATACACATATTATGTAATATTATGTTATATAATATTGCATTTTATTATATTATTTTATATTATATTATATTATAGTTTATTAAATTGTATTTTATTATACTACATTCTATTCTATTATATTTATGTTATGTTATATTATGTTATGTTATAATATTATGTCATGTTATATTTTATTATTATACCATACTTTACTATATGTTATATGTTATGTTTAATTTCATATTATAGTATATTATATTATATTATAGATTGTATTTATATATATATTGAAGAGAGAGAGAGAGAGAAATGTAGAGAAATATTTTAATATCGATATGTAGATGTATAGATGAGCTAGCTGTTAATGATGGCCATGTTCAACGGCGATGTTATTTAAATTGCCAGAACCGGATTCCCCAGTGAACGGGAATATTGACCATCAATCAGAAAATCCACAGGAAACCATGGCTGTTCATATGAAATATATAGAGTGTTTCCTCCAGATGTTCCCTTGAACCAACTCTCGAAAGCCCAAACAAAATGTGCGAAAGCGCCATAAATCATCCCAACCTTACCATAAATTATATAAATGGGTTTAAGTAAAAATCTTCCCCAAATGGTAGGTTTATGGCATTGGTTTCACCACATTCAATGGGAGGATGACCGGATGACTGCTGAGCCACAGGCGCCAGAGCCCTTGAGCCACCGTGGGTGCGCAGGGGGTGGACCTGATGGTGAGGGTCACCTTGCATTGGAATAGCATCATGTGTGTCCGAGCAAAAAAACATGGATTTTGACATGTTTCTATCTATTACGTATGTATAGATATAGAGATATAGATAGATATAGAATAATATAGATGTGGATATAGATGTAGATATAGATGTAGATATAGATATAGATATAGATATGCACACAGATATTTAGAAAGATTTTTTGATATCTATAGCTATATAGAGAGATATATATTTATAGATATTATATGGCTGTAATATAGCTATATATATATTATATAGCTATATATATATACATATTTATTTAGGTAGATGCCGTTCCAATCTGTTCCCTCATGTTTTCAAGAAAGATGTTGTGCTTTCCATTCCCAGAAAAGAGGGATTTCACCATGGGCATCATCCAGCCATTGATTTGCAGCCGTCCACCGGCTCAGAGCAAACCGCCATTGGGGCGGTTTGACCTTGGCTGTTGGACGGGCTCCAGGAGCTGAACGTTGATGATTTCAGATGTTCCAGCAATAAAAACTCAGTGTCATGTCATCAGTGAATCAGAGGTGACATGTATATATAATATAGTTATATATAATATAGTAATATATATATATACAGAGCATTTACAATTATATACATATTATACTAATCACTGTACGTATCAATACATCTCACTATCAGTGCATCTCAGCCCTTTATTGATGTCTTTGGCATTTTCTTCAGCTCCGTCTCCGTTCAATGAAGTGTCGATCCCATGGCCAACAACTGGGATGAAGAGAAGTTGGATCCGAAGTTTGAGGATCCAACAGAGAATACTGAGGGCCTGGCTCGCTTGCGCTTGATGCTGCTGGATTGGGTGGAGCTGGACAGATATTGGGAATCCGAAAACCATGGAAAAACTTATGAGAAATCGATGGAACTGGTGGATTTGGGTGATTCATAGGGTGTTGGAACCACACTTGAGCCAGATCTAGGTGTGGCTATGAGGACAACCTTTGTTATGGCTGAACGTTGCTGAAAGCAACTGACAAGCTGGATCTTTCCAACAGTTGCCTTAGGTTGTTAGGTCTTGGGTTATCATACGAAGTTTCATGGGGATCGTGGTAACCCAATGCTACCCATGACAGGCGTTGCTCAATGCTTCAACTAGTCATGGGCCCCTGGCCTTCTGGGGCTCGCGATACTTGAGCCTTGCTTGAAGGTGGAAATGTTTTGCCCACCTACCAGCCATGGTATCTGGGGATGACGGTTGATGTTCTAAGCCATGCTAAGCCAGTCTAGGTTTCTTCCTTTGACTTGGTTCCAAGGTTTCCTAAGATCTCCAAAAAAGGGATTCTGTTGAGCTGAGATTATGGTTTTTCGCACCCCAGTGACCTATTGGCTAAGGAGAAGGCTTGAGCGCATCTTTGGATGGCAGCGCTCTTTCTGCTATGGGTGGTGCAGCATTTGATGAAGGGTTTATCTCATAGCAGCATGGTCGCAGCCAAAACTACCCTTGTTTAAGGGCCATGTCACTATCAGTTGTTACATGGCAACAGTGAATCAAGCTACCTTTGGTACCAATCTGGTCCCTTTGCTTTTTGTACCAGTGCAGCTGAAGCTCAAGTTTTGGTTTGTAGATTTACAGCCGACCTCATTCAGAAGTTCCAGTGCCAAGGCACTGCAAGATAGGTGCGTTACCAATCAAAATGTTTAGAGAAACCATTGGTTGACGAAGTCTTCGTTGCAGATCCTTCAATGGAGTGCATTTGGAGGACCTTGAAAGGTTGGATCTTGACACTGTGCAAATGTATGCAGTAGTCCTTCCTTTGGAACTTCACATATTCCATACGTGGTAATTACTGGGGGTGTCTGAAAATGTGCTGTATGTCAGTGTCGTATGAAAAGTGATGATGAACCAATGGGGTTTGTGTCAGCGCCCAAGGCATGACTAGCAAGGCCACCCCATACCTCTTCAAAGCCTTTGCCATCGATGCAGCGCAGAGTCAGGCCATGTCTGGCTCAGAATTGGATGATTTACCCCACTAACCACTAACATAACACTAACGTCCACTAACTCACTAAAGAATTGGATGACTTACCACTAACATCCACCAACATTGACCCATTGACCAGCCTTTGGGTCCTTAAAGGTACCCCATTGTCTCAACATGCCGTGGCAGGTGTTGAGCGGTCTCATCAATCTGCCATGGGCCGTGAAGCCACTGATTGGCCTCGTGAGCGATGTCTTGCCCTTCATGGGCTTCCGCAAGGTGCCCGGAGCGTCTGGTGACATGTGGTGACTGGGTTCCCTTTTCCAGGTCTGGAACTGGAGTATTTTTGGGATAAGGGGTTGATTCTGGTTGATGAAGTCATGATAAGTGACTGGAATCCCATGAGAAGGAGCAGCCCCAATGAATCTTGAGATTGGGGCTGTCAGCTTTGCGAGCCTTGCCTGGATGATCCCACCGGAAGCAAGACCTGGCCACTAGACCAATCACGAGGCTGCCACTGCAATGAGGTCATTAGGCAGAAAGCAGAAATTAGAACCATGAATGAACGTCACTTGCTGCACTACAACTTGGACATCATGTATCCATTTCTGTCCATATATTGTGTCCATATATGTCCCAATCACTGGGATATTTCCCAGACTTGAGTGGGAAACACCATGCATCACCATCCCAATCACAGCTGGCAGAGTCAGGGTCCCTACATGGCCATGTCCACCTTTGTGGGTTTTTGCGCCTTCACCTTCATCGTGAACAGCTCTGAGCTCTCCATCGTTGCACCTTGGCGAAGCTGCAAAAAGTGGGTCATCTACAGTTGGTAATTTGCAGGTAAAGCCATGCAATCATTCCATCCTCTAATGCACGTGTTGTCTTACCTCATTTTGGGTGTGTCCCGACTTACTTTGGCTCAAGTGCTGTCAAAACAAGTGTGATCTGGATAGGCATTTTGCTTGTGACTCCTTTTCTTTCCAAAGGAACAGATCAAGTGAGCCCAGGTCAACAACTCATTCATACATAGCACAGGACCGGTTCAAGCAAGTGGTGTCCCAGGATTTTTCACCGTTGCTGTCTGCGCCGTTGCTTTGATCTGTCCGCTCGTCCATGTGCAGAAAGGGCCATAGGAAGGTAGCCGGAAAAGGACGAAGGGGACGATCTCGGGCGACATCATCATGTGGTGTTTACAGTCGACAGTCAACAGACCTGTTGGATCGATTGGAACTCCAGCGCCACCAGAAAAGAGCCGGAAAAGCTTTCTGAATCTTGTTTGAGGTGTTGACTGAGCACCCAAATTATAACCCTTACGATCCGAGTAGCTGGGCATTGGTGGAAAGACAAGCTCAAGCGCAGGAGAGATTGGATTGGTTGAGAAACGGGTGGGCCCCACGCAGGCACGAGGAACTTCTGCCAGCGAAGGAGGACGACCAGATCTTGGTCGACACATTCATTGCGCAGCCAAGCTTAGTGACAACTGCTGCTCGGGGTCAATCGGTCTTATCATCACAAGGGGCAAGGGTCAGGATTGGTCCGAACAATCCACTCCTTTCCTTGACTCCGAGACCATCAAACAGGGTGCAAAAGGCTTGGGATCAGATAGAATCTGGGACTTCGGTTGCTCCAGGTGGTTCTGTGAAATATTCAGGCCGCTTGGTGGTGTCTCTCGACTGGCACCAGGTGCTGGACATCAAACGGACTGGCTCAAGGATTGTGAGACCACGTATGGATAGCCGATAGTGGGGCAGGACGGGATCTTGGGTCTGAAAGGGCATTCTTGCAACAAGGCATTCCAAAAGATACCATTCAGTCATGTATATCTGGTGTTCATCGGACGAAGTTTGAAACAGGAAACGGCACATTCACCAGTGACACTTGTAAAGAATTGCAGACTTGCAAAGTGAAAGCTTCGGGCAAGCACGGTTCAACATGATGAATGATTGTCCATTAGTTAGATCACTGGAACAAATTATGTCCTCCGGAAAGCCATTCGTTTGGATGCCAGGTGAGTTGCCATTTTTGCCAATTCCTGTGATGATGTACAGATCGCTGCAGATGGGAGCCAACTTCATCATGCCCAAAGGGTTGAAGATTTTGTGCCCATCTTTAGAGAAAACCCTCAGAGCAGCTGTATCAAAAGCACTCGCAGGTGAAGCCGAATCTCCGGTGCCCACGCCTCCACCAGCTGAACAAGCCGAAGAAAATGATGGTGACAGGTTCGTTGATAAAGGTCAGGGGGGTGAAGTTTGATGCAAGAGGCCATAAGCCTTCGTCACAGAATGTGCCACATGCCAAAGAATCCATTGTGAGGTTTGTCGAAGGACTAGGATGTATAAATTCAAGACCACAAAACTTCGTCATGAACCTTTGGTATCTCGTGGTCACTTAGAACCTGTGTCCAAGTTCGGTGAAAGATTGGCAAGTGATTTCATAATAGTAAACAAATCCAGCGATGGTACTAAAGAGTCATTAGTGCAAGTCATCAGAGACGAGCATTCAGGGTTTTTGGCTGCGTTCTCGCCAGCAAAGCATGACACTGAGACAGTCACTCGGAACCTTTTGGCTTTTCTTGGTCCATTATATCACACAAACCCCGTTATCATGTGTAAGTCAGATAACGCAAAAGAGTTCCAAGCTTCGTGCAATGTTCTCGGGTTTGCTCATGAACCAACATTGGCCCGTAGATGGCCAGCAATGCACAACTTAACTAGAAAGAGACATCCGATCCCTATAGAGGAGATAACAAGATCAGTCCATACCGCTGCAGGTTTCCATGTTGTCAAAGACCTTTGGAAACACTCGGTTGGTGATGAATCAATATTATCCTTTGAAAGGCACTGCTGAGGGAGAACCATCCAACCGCTTTGTTCGAGCGACTGGCACTGAGTTTGATGGGAGAGAACTTTTACTTGGGCAACTTGTTTACGTTCGCAAAGATCCCCTTGAACGCCACAAATTCGATGCTGGCGCATCGCCAGCTTTGTTTGCTGGATGGCGGTTCGATTCAGGACCATTGTCATTCAAGAACGTGTACTACGTGCTCGATTACGAAAGCGTTGGGAGCCAGAAACCTGGTTACTCAATCGCCACAGCAGTACCTTGCGAAGAGGTGTATGTGCCCAAGGTTCACCAGTTTTGCCACAGAAAGCTGCAGCAGATGAGGCACTTGCTATCTTCAAGAATCCAAACCCAGAGCAATTGGCTGTGATTGATGTTCCTTTCAGCGAAATGCCCAGTGATGTTTCACCAGGCACTAGTCATGAATACATCACATTGGACCGATTGATAAAGTATGGGGGTTCACCTTCATGCCGTGCATGTGAAACAGCGTTTTCATCCGGAAGACACACACCTGCATGCAGAGCTCGATTTGATGCATTGATCAGAGCCGACCGTGTTGGACGCACTCCTCGCACACCAGCTGCTTTGACTCCGGCCCCTGAAGCCGAAGCGCCAAGCACGCCAATGTCAGTGCTTGACGAGCCTGTTGAAGCCGTGTCTGATGCTGATCCATCCGAATTGCCTTTTAGTGCACGTATCCCACCAGGCGATTCAGAAACCGCAATGCCAGCCAAAACAAACACGGAATTTGATGAAATCTTTCTTCAAGCAAATGCAGATAGAAGAAACTATCGAAGAATGTATCAATCATCAGGTTCTAATACCCTCTTTGAATATGCATGTGATGAAAACTCAGCAGTTGGTGAAGTTTGTGATGAAATCGGTGTTGATGGCATCAGGTTATATATCCCGTAATGTGATTAATTTGCAGGAAGAAGGACAAATTTCTCAGTTGATCACTCAAGCTGATGACCGCAAATCTGCAGATGCCTGGGTCAGCCTCCCATGTACCGATTTCACACCATGGCAACACATGAATGCGCATAGACAGGGATGGGGTTTTCAACAGAAGTTGGAAAAGAGAAGAAAGCAGGCTAGGAAAATGTTCGCTCAAGCCAAGAGGTTTATAAAGAAAATCTGAGCCGAAGGTGGTCGTGTTGCCATTGAATGGCCAGCAAACTCTGGATGGTGGGTGGGACCTAGATGAAGTCAAAGAGTTTGAAAGAGAGCATGCATTCAGAAGAATTTACTTTGATGGGTGTATGTTAGGTGTTCATGGTAAAGAATGTCCCATTCGTAAACCATGGTGCGTGTCTTCATGTGGTGAACGAATCCTTACAATCATGGCTGCCTATCAGTGCGATCATTCGCACCAGCATGAACCAGCCGAGGGTAGCCAGACCAAGCAAACAGGATTCGACACTCTACACAAGACAATTCGCATCGGCTATCGTCGAAGCATTGTATGCTCAAAAATGGTTTCAACATGTTCCAGATCTCAGCACTTCCTCTGCACTTGTGACATTGAATCTGACAAAGTCGATCAAAGCGGAAGCCGAAGGTTTGAGAGCCAATGGAGCATGGGACATGATCAAAGACCAGTTCAACCAACACGTTTTCTTCACCGAAGCTGAAACAGCTACCACTCCAACAATGCTGGCAGCATTGAATCTCACGCTTTGGTTCGGATGCATGACAACGATTTCTTGTGCAGATTGCATACAAGCTTATCCTCAGTGCCTCCTTGAAGGAAACACCTGGGTGATACTGCCCTTTGAACTCTGGTTGGAAGAATGGAAAAAGATTTATGATCCCTTCACTCGCCTTGCAATAAAGCTGATCAAATCGTTGTATGATGTTGTATGGTCATCCACAATCAGGAAAGTTGTGGCAAGCCCATCTCGAAAAGCAGTTAATCGAAATGAAAAGAGTCCCTTTGGAATCATACCCTTCAAACTTTGTTTTCAGACGGGGAAAGAATGATGAACATACATTAATCCTGAATGTTTGCGTAGATGACCTGACACTAGCTGGGGGTACTAAAGAAATCCAACAGGAATTCTGGAAAGAACTTCAGCGAAGAGCCAAGGTCGAACCAGAAGAGTTCATCTCCGAAACTGGAACGAAGATCCTTGGGATAACCCATTTGATTCAAAGAACCTCCAAAGAAGTTTCAATGACCTATGACATGAGTTCATATGCAAGGGGGATCGTAAGTTTTTACTGCGAACTCACTTGCACACCAGTAGAGAAACTGAGAAAGGTCGAGACTCCGTGCCTTCCCGAGTCTTAAATGTCTGAAGAAGAGCTTGCTCATGAAGGTGTGTTGCGCAATCATGCCGCCAAAGTGCTCATGCGATGCCTTTGGTTGTCTCGTTTAGCCAGGCCTAACTTAAGTTTCGCAGCGCAACGACTTGCGAGCCGGGTAACTCGTTGGACGTTGTGGGAAGACAGACAGATGCTCAGATTAATCAGCTATACTCAACTGCTGACCACATGATCCAGGCGAAGGTCGACCACAACGAATCTCCAGCACTGGTTGTATATACAGATTCTGATTTTGCCTCATGCCCGCATACGGCCAAGAGCACGTCAAGAGTTGTGTACATCCTGAAAACAGGTGACGCTCGATATCCATTGCTATGGTCATCAAAGAAACAAAGTTCAACAGCGAGACCAACTACTGAAGCGAAGCTGATAGCATGCGCTAGCGCTCTATTTGGCGAAGTTTTGAATCTGCATGCGATGATCGAGTCTTTGGTTGTGATGCATGTTCCAATTGTTTTTGAACAGGACAATCAAGCAGCCATCACCGTGATGACCACAGGTTACTTAGCAAAGCTACGACCCTGTGGTCGCATACATCGCGTTAATGCTGCGCCCATTCACGAGCAACTGGAACAAGAAATCTTGACTTTGAGATATTGTGAGACATCCACACAAGCAGCCAATGGACTCACAAAGATCATCACTCCGGCAGAATGGCAGCAAACGCTAGAGCAGTTTTGCCCTAAGCCTAGGTAGTTGTAGATCGCTAGAATCTAGAATTTACCCAACAAAATTGGCCAGGTGTCAGCCAGACATCTAGGTCCCTGAAATTGTATATAGGGCACATGCGCATGCATAGCCTATATAGCATAAGGAGGGAGTTGTTAATTTGCAGGTAAAACCATGCAATCATTTCCATCCTCTAATGCACATGTTGTCTTACCTCACTTTGGGTGTGTCCCGACTTACTTTGGCTCAAGTGCTGCCAAAACAAGTGTGTTTGCAGCCACCTGTTGTCGTATATTGTTTTCCTTACTTGGCTGCGGTAAGGTAAAACAACTTCTACTGGTCATTCTTGGTGTTTTTTTGGATGCCATGGAAAAGTTGGGGGTCCAGTTTGAGCCATAGCTACCTGGAGAATCCTGGAGATGTGCTTGTTTGCTTCGGTGATTTTCGGTTGTGTTTGGCAAAGTATCGAGGTGCCGGTGTGCTTTTACAGTTTGGTGAAAGCTCATCACAACCTGTATATATTATATATCTAAATTATATCTAATAACAATACATATTGTATTACGAATTGTCGATCTGATACATATAATATTATATATATATATAACTATATGAACTATATATATATTGTGAATGTGCATACATGCATACCCGCATCTTCTTGTGTCAAAAGGTGATGGTCCTTTGCCTCACGCTGATCGTCTTGCAGTTCAGTACCTGCGACATTCTCTCTGAGGCCTGTTCCATCCTGTTCCCAAGATGGATTTAACGCTAGATTTGGCCAATGTTGCAGATTGGTACCCTGCAGTTTTTCCATACCTATATGAAGGTTTCCTAAAATGGAACTACCTCAAAACCATGGGTTTCAATACTAAAATGGTCTAATTTTGGATGATTTGGGGGACCCCCCATTTTTAAGGAAACCCTCACATTATACATGTGAAGTTGAAGTGAGAAGCGCTGTTTCTTTTCGATAGAGACACGTTTTCACGTATCTTGTTGGCGCTTGGCATGAAGGGTCCTAAATTTGCTGAGCCAGGCACAGTACGCCTCAAAGATTCAAGACGCCCCACAGGCAGGTCCAGATTTGTTGAGCGTCCTGGCTGTGGTTGGTGCAACCAGTGCAGCCTTGGTCAACTCAACCATGGGGGGAGTCCCTGGGAGGGATGGCCGCTGAAGTAGCTATGGATCATTTTGAATTCACTGATCCTTCCAGTCCCTCGAATTCACAGATCAAATCTTGAGTCTGACGTAGTTTCTGCCAGTAGCACATGGCCAGTTCCAACCCAACCTGGTTGGTGGTTTCGAAATGTTTAGTAGATATTGTTTCCCATCCCCACTTGTCATGATGATCCCACTTTGCTAATTTTTTGGGCTGGGTGGATCGTCCACCAACCAGTGAGGTTATGTCTGGGCTGGGATCAACATCTTTGGCCTCATTGCCATGCTTTGTTCTGGTGCCTTGATGGCTGATGAGTGCAGGTGATGAAGGGATTTATGTCACGAGATGTCACGAGTTATTGACTGGGTGTTGGGTTCAAAGAGATATGTGATGTATACATTCCTTGTTTTTCCGCGAAGAGTGGGATATATATATATATATAGAGATCATCTACAAACATTGTTGAAATGCGTTGAAACCACAAAGTATCTGACTCTAAAGGCCCACTTGTCACGAGGGTCATGTGGTCCCACTTAGAAGCAGAATTGACCTTTTGTTTGTAATCAGGAAAACCAGGAAAGCGTCCATGTGTTGGGACCCCCAAAATCCCTTGTTTTTGATGGTTAAAACCCAACAATCCCTAAAAATCCACAACGGTTATAATCATCAACTAACTAATGGTCAAAACCCAAGAATCCCTAGGAAATCCTAAGAATTCCCCAATAATCCCTACATGTTTCCGATGTTTTATGGTGACTAACCCCATCATACCACTCCAGGTCCTTTATTAGACTCCTACGGCTACCGTGCGGCCTTTGCCTTCGCTGCCGTGCCAGCGGCCATGGTCGTGATTCCAGTGGCAATGGGCTGCCTACAGGAACGGCGGCTGTCTGTCGAGGCGCGGCTGTCGATATTTAATGAGATTTATAGATTTACCAATGTATATGTGTGTGTATATGTTGTTTCCACATGATATGCATGTGATGTAATGCAATGTAATGTAGTGCAATGTTATGTAATGTAAATGTAAATGTAAAGTAAAGTGATGTAATGTAATGTAATGTGTATAATGTAATGCAATGTAATGCAATGTAATGCAATGTAATGCAATGTAATGCAATGTAATGCAATGTAGTATAGTGTCATGTAATGTAGTGTAACGTAGCGTAATATAATGTAATGTAATGCAATGTAATGTAATGTAGTGTAATGTCATGTAATGTAATGTAGTATAGAGCAATGTAATGCAATGTAGTGTCGGTAGCGTTTTGCAACGTAACGTAACCTAACGTAACGTAACGTAGTGTAATGCAATGTAATGCAACGCAATGCAATGCAATGCAATGTAATGTAATGTAGTGGAAATGGAATGGAATGGAATGGAATGGGATGGGATGGAATGGAATGGAATGGAATGGAATGTAGTATAGTGTAATGTTATGTAATGTAATGTAACGTAATGTAGTGTAATGTAATATAATGCAATGTGGTGTAATGTAGGGTAATGTAATGGCATGTAGTGTAGTGTCATGTCATGTCATGTCATTTAATGTAATGTAGTGTACTGTAATTATAATGTATACAATATTATACATATACATATACATATATATATACATATACCAGGTATTCTATACATACCCACATATGCGTGGGAGACGTTGTTTTGTTCATCCTAGTTATTGGACATGATTCTGTTAAAACCAATGGTGACTTGGGGTCTCTGAGTTTAAGAAGTGACCAAGTGGTCGTGGGAAGATGTAGAAAGTGCTTCACTGGCCATCAGCACATGTATGGGGTTTGGCAGCAGAGGGAGAAGGTTGCTTTGTTTGCAAGATTGCTCCACTCGAAAAAAGAAAAGCTCGTGCCTTCCCTGCCAGCATTTAGCAGTTCAAAACATCAAGGGTTGCCACTATTTGGGAATGGTTTAAAGTAAATAAGTAAGTAAATGGCTTTAAACCATTCCCAAATAGTGGCTTTTAACATTATTGGTTTTTCAATGTTTTTCACAATGGCTGGATGAACCATCCACAGCTATTCTGGCCCCCTTTGTTTTCACCATCTCTGAGGAGTTGTCCGCCATCCGTCACCGTTACTTTGAGCAACGTGAGATGTGTTTTCTTTCTGTTGTGCCTTGGTGCAGAATCGAACCCAAAGATCCCAAACCACCTTGAGCCATTAGATATTTGCTTGTTGATACCGTTTATATCGTGTTTTTTACCCCTAAAAAGTGTGTAATTAGTGGAGTTGCAAGCCCTGCACAATGGCTGAGAATTGGACTTATTGAAACCGCCGAGTTTGTGGCACGTGGCCTTGTGGGGGGACGGACACCCACAACAACCAGTTATTTTGGTGCTCACAGGGTTAGCACGGGGGATGGTCAGTGTCCCGGGAATTGTCGATGTTAACATCAGCTCAAGATGGCTGCTGGTAGTGATTTCCCTTTCGGCTGGGGATGTTCAAGTGGAACATGTCATCACCCCCTTGTTACCAATGAAATAGGGATGCAATCACAAAAAATGTTTGGAAGTATATGATATTATGACTTATTATGTGTATATATATACTGTAGCCTACCAAGAACAGGACATCGGCAGCAACAAATGGGAATATGACCAACAAAACATAGCTGTTCATGCCAATAACACTCCCAGAGATATGCATAATGTATATGCATATATATATATATGCACATAATAGATATGTATATATATATACATATATATATATATAATACATTCAACCAATACATTAAACCCATTAAATGGGGATCTTTTCACGCTGCTCAGATGATGTTCGCTTGTGCTGTGGTGATCATGGTGGTTGGCCTCCTGCAGAATGATCCTCGCAACTGGGTCAAAAGGCTCAAATGTTGGATGGAAATCAGCAAAGACTACAGTCATCCCAAAATAGTCATCCGAAAATAGAGGGATAAGTACATCCCTATTAATTTGATAATCATATATGTTTTTCTATCTATTTGGGGATTCCGGGATAACTCTAGTTCATGTAAGACATTTCTTCGGATCCTTTCAATCTGTAGTTCGAATGTTGGAAAGAGATCTGTTGGAGGACACTATTATAATTGTTGTTTCATTCTGTGTCTTCACAATAAATCACACCCTCATTACATAGATACTCGTAGCTTCAGTAATCGGTTAGTCAGAAAAAGTCGTCACAGTTGAAATGGCAAGGTTGGAGACATACTCACATACTCAGCTAAAATCATTTTTTGGGGGGGTTATCATTGGTCCCCCTGATACATCTTGTGTTGATCTGTTGCAGTACACAAGTAGGTTCCCAACAGATCTGGGGACGCCCTGACGCTTTTTGCTCTCATAGTTTCTTCATAGATGCTGGGTTGTTTGTCAGTTGTTGTCAGGCATTAACTTTGCTGTGTCCTTTACCGCTTCTTTGCTGCTCGGCTTACAACGCGACTGAAAGGACAATGTATGGTCCCAGTTTGGGCTGCTGTATTTGCAATTTTGCTCACGTAGTTGCATGCTCAGCTGTTCCAACATAGCAAGGTTCCTTTTCTAAAACATAGTTCGTATGTGCTGGTGGATTCGCATCGCATTTTGAGATTAAGCGATACTTGTGTGGAAGCTGTCGGAGTTTTCACCACCGGCCAGGTTCATGTTACTGTGCTGTTCTATTTGCCTGACGCCATTGGTGGCCAAAGTGAATGCTTTTGCAGCAACTTGGAGCACGACATTATGCCAGTGTCAGTGTCATTAATTGTTTGTATTACATTGATATTTGATGTAGGTGTTTCTCATCGAGCAACTGATCCCTTGTGAGTTTAGAAGTTCTCTACTGGACATTATCCATATTACAAAACGCTCCGAAGATGTGTGAAACTGTGCTGAGGTGCTTTACACTGGTCTCAATGCATCCATCAGTGGTGCTACTTTCTACTTCTACACTGACTCCAAGGAGGTCTACCCTGCAGGTCCTCATTTTTCTGACTTCTTCTACAACACCGCGCCTCGGCCTATCTTTGGCAATGTCCTTGGATGATTAGATATTCCAAAGTGAGGCTCACCAGACCAACTTGATTCCTTGAATCCCCCATCTTTCTTGGTTCTATCTCATTTAATTTGAGATTCAATATGGGTTACATCCTCATTTGGGCCATAGTGTAGCCTATTTTTGATTGTTGGTTGATTCGCCCATAGCCATTGCAGATAAGTTATGGGCTTCACCATCACCGCCTAGGTCTTGGGAACGGTGGGGAGTGTGGTCGCACTCATCGGGATCTGGTTTTACCAGCAGTATCTGAGCGCAATGCGCCTTGGCCGACCAAGGGATACCAAGGTCCGTGATGGAGTGCGAATAAGAAGAGATGGTACAAAAGATAAGGGATGATGGATCCAAAAACTGGTGTGGACATGATTTTAGATTGTCCAGACTGGGAGGATGTGCAAATGGGGGTTCTAGAGTGAGATGGGACCTGTAAGAATTGTGTAATGTTTTCGAATACACACTAAAATGATGAATTGTAGTATGGAAACTAACAGTGTTTGGGAAACCTTTCCATTTTCCGTAGACACTCCACCCCGTGGCCAGCCGCCTTTGAGGAGCTATCGAAAACTGATTTTAGTCACTGCTTTGACGATGTTTGCCTTTAGCTTGCTGGACGTGATGATGTTCCTTGACCCAAAACCGTTGGAGCTGGCACCTGAAATGGAAATTTGACTGGGGAAGATGAGACGATAAGATAAGCCACGAGATTTTGGGGCTAGCCTTTTTTCGGACAAAGCCACCTCCTGAGCTGCAAAGTGTCTGCCAAAAAATTGTGGTGGCTGTTGGTTTCAGTCACATGCAATAATAGGAAGAGTTTTCTTGTGGGGCCTAGATCCACTTTTGTATCTGTTGCTTTGCTTTGGGTTTGTCCTGCAAGATGGTGTTAGCTTTTGGAGTTCCCTTGTGGGCCCTGTGGGTTGGCAAAGCTACTGGCGACTGTCTAGCTCCTGGGTCTGGACATCAGCACTTTTTCACTATCGATCTACTTGGGAGGTCAATGGTAAAAATCTAGATTGACAAAGTTAGATTTAATCCAAGTTGGTCGAATTCTAGTCAACACTTTGCTGATTGGTGGTTTGGAACATGTTTTATTTTCCCATCTATTGGGAATGTCGTCATCCCAACTGACTGTCATATTTTTCAGAGGGGTTGGTTGAAACCACCAACCAGTTTGAAAGTTCCAATGTAATCCTCGGTCAACGTTCGGTGATGATCCCCAAGCGACACCATTCCATTGAAACCAGGTTTGCACGCCTGAATGCCACTGTGCTGCATGGAACTTTGGGTCCCGGTCATTTTTCAGAAACGTTGATCGTTTCAGAAATTGTTCTAGCCACATGTGGTGAATCATGCTGCTGTCTTACCGCTGCTTGTGTTTACAGGTCATATATGTAATTTTATATGTGTTGTATATCTAGTGATACTGTGCTAGCTTTATAGATTTATAGACATTCTACTAGCAACAACATGTCTCGCCCTCCGGAACCATTTGGGGATGTCAGCTTTCGGGTGCGCACATGTGATGGTAGATTCATAGCTGCCTATGAGGCACTTCAATCCTTAACAGCCATCAGTTGGGGATTCTTCATCACAGGTGAAATGGGGCATTCCAGATCATTGGTTGGTGCTTGGCCTGTCCATTTGCGAGCTGATGGTTTTGCAGTGGCAATGGATGCCCCAAGTGGTCCCTTGGAACGAAAAAGGCTGATACCCTTCGGTAAGTTAAAATATTTAAGATAGCTGTGGAAAATGGCCCGTGTTTAGATCATGTTTAGATAAATTGCCGTTTTTTCAGATTGTGATTTTATAAAGCTGTTACATGACCAGAGGGTAAGACAGGAAACTCACAGAAAAAGATCAGCTAGTAATTCAAGAGCCTGCTGCCGAAAAGCACCATGATTCATAGGTAAATCATCTATAGCTATCTTGGATTCGCCGATAGGTTTTCCATTGTTTTCCATTTGTACTGGAAATCCCCATGGAAAACATCGAGGTGCTGCTGGCAGCTTTGTGCCCGCCTGGGATGGAAGCCACGATGCCACCCGGCGAAATGGCCATGGAAAATGGCCATTGATGAGGATTGAGTACTCGATTGATGATCTACCATTGATTACCATTGATTGAATTCCATGAGAAAAGTGAATCATCATGGATGAAATACCATGAAAAAATTGTTGCAGTTTGACCCATCGATGATAATAAATCCCTGGGCTTTCAGAACATCACATAATATCACATAATATCCTGTGGAGAATCCGCATGATGGTGAGTTTTATGCCCATTAAATTTGACATAGCCAGGATGGCCCAGCAGTTTGCCATTTGTAAAAAAAAATGCGGAATCATACGGCCTGCCGCACGGGTGGATAGATGATTGATCTCCATTTCTAGATTGATTTCTGTAACAATATGAGTTGTTGTAATGTTTTAGGCGCAAAATGAAACAAAGCAAGAGTGACTCTGCCACAGTGGCGAGTGTGAGGGCTTGATGATTCGTGACCCAAATCCAGGTTCACTTAACTTTTGATACTTGAGAATGCCCGTAGATGATACTCTATACCGTCTATATCCCATGAAAATGGATGATAAACAAAAAAAAACAGAAGCACCAATTTTGTGTGTCCGCGGGTGTTAAGGACTTTGAGCCTCCCGCCATTTGCACCCAAGGTTGGCCTTGTTGGCAGGCTGTCATAACCTGGGCAGCACTGTAAGTTCACACTTTGGCGCCATGTTGCTGCATCTTTGGGATGTGAAACCTCGAGGACGGCCGGGAAAGCCGGAAGCTCCATGCAGGGCTGGTGGAAAACTATTAAACTATGGCTGTTTTGGCCCAGAAATGAAGTTTTCATGGGGAAACAGAGCTTTGATTGCAGGCGAAGGCTCTGATTGCGCAGTTGAACCCTGAAAAACCGAGGGTTTTGGGAGGCTCTGATAGCGGAAACCTGCAAGGACAAGAGGGAGATGCAGCCAAGTTCGAGAACTTGTGGCTCGTTGTTGCTCGGCTGTATGAGATATGGGGTTTGTCATGGTCCATCAATGGTGTAGTGTACCCCAAATCTCCAATTGATACTGTATATTATAGCCATTATAGCCGTGATGAATCATATGGGAAAACGATGATCAACGATGATTTCTGGGTAGGCTATTCTCATCGCACAGTTGCTACCTGGGCTATGATGGGATTTGATGGAGTTGCTCGCCCCAGGTGGTGGTCACATCGATTTTGCCATTGTTCACAGCAATCTTCTTACGGTACTTGCTACCGGACTGCCCCTTGGCTGGTCGCGGTGCGCCTGCATAGGATTTATCGATGGATGTGATGATGTACTCTATGGTCCATAAACATGGATCATTTACCTATATTTACCTATTAAAGATGGTGATTTACCACAGCTATGTTAAATAATTAAACATAGAGGAGTTGAAGTCAAGGTTCTAATGTTACTTGGATTTGTTTGGGGCAAAGCATCGCATAGGCAAAAAAAAATGGAATGGCATTAGTGTGCGGCCCCCAAGTTTTTTTTGACCCAGGCCGCAATTTGTTCAACTCGAGGTAAGCAAAACGAGAAGATCCCCGGAATCGCAGATCCAACTGAGAATTCCTTGCTCCGACGGTGGCTAAACAGTTAACTGCCAGCTGAAGATCAGCTAGGTTGAAATTTACCGCATGACATCGCCGGCGCTTTGTGCTGCCTTTGTGCAGTTCTATTGATGTTGCTCAGCTCATGTTTACATATTTAATCTCAAAGTCCGGTTTTGATCACGTCCCAGATCTAGTTGTGGTATGATTTTGTAATTCTTCTCACCCGATCACTTCCGCAGCCCTTCGCGCTGCCCCTGCGGCAGCCAAAAAGTCTGCTTCGCAAGTTGGTGCTATACAGGGTTGCTCCAACCCATTATATATATAATATATAATTATATATTTATATATATAAATATAGGTAAAATTATACCGCCAGGGGGGGGGAAATTGGTCATGTTCCCTCTTGATCCAGCCGTTTCCCCCCCATTCCACCCCCATTGCATCTGGGTGGTGGGAGCCACCCTCCTAACAAAACCACATGTGTCTTTCATTTTGAATAGGGAAACTCATGTTTGCGGAGCCGTCGCATATTTTGAGACACCAAGGTAGGCAGGTGTAAGCGTTGTAGGTATGTGCCATTGCTATGTTTAAGAAATACTGTATATCACTTCAATGGCAAAGAAGAATTGAAGAAGGTTCATCCTTTCCATGGACCGGGGCTGGTGTGGTCTTGGACCATGTGAAGGAACAACTTTGCCAAAGCCGCAAAGTGGAGTCCTGATGGCAGCGTCAGATGGCCCAGATGGTACCGGTCAACCCAGGGATTTTGCATGTTTGGAAGCTCCAAAACGATGCTCAATTTGTGGTTGTTTCATGGTATGGTAATCAAAGATATGGAGTGACATATACTGTAAATATCTATCGTATCCAGTTCTTGTTTCTGAAGAGTTGACTTCCTAGAGTTTGCCATCAGTGACATCTGTTTTGTTTATCTTGGCATGAGTTTACCCACGAAAATGAGATACTCTTGGGCCATGAGTGTTTGATGATAGAATTGGCCTTGCTTGTCTGTTGGCACCACCAACCACTTTCTGTTGGTTTAAAAGTTTAAACACTGCAAAAGTTGTTGCTTCAACTTTGAATGTTGAATAAATTCATTCAAATATGCTGAACAGATCTGAACAGCATATTTCTCAGATGTTCATCCCCCAGGGTGTTGACCCGTACCCATTGTGTTTCGTAGTGTAATCTCCACAACGCACTTCTTCAGAGTTCTCAGGTTGCCTTGGCGGTTCATGACGATGAGCTCCTACGCTTGTACCAGGTGAGGGATGATCAACAATAGGATTTGGATTTTTTTGGGTGCAAAATTTTGAGACATTTGAGACAAGCAATAGTTATTGGAACCATTATTGTTTCATTATTTTCATTCCACATCCAAACACCATTTGGAATTATTCTTTCATTTTTGGGTGTGGATGGTTTTCGCAACAGCTAAAAGTCAGGATGTGCTGCTTCTTGCACCTTCACTTGGGTGTGATACGTCCTTGGATATGTATTGATGGATCTAGCCACTGCAGAGTTGACTGCAGGGCTTCCGCGTTCTTTTTCAGTAGGGAGCTGGTGCGCTATCGACCTAAATTAAAGATCCTATCACATTCCCCTTGATGGTCTTAAAATGTCTTAAATGTACGTGAGCAAGAGGCCGAAGATACCACATTGAGATACTTGAGCACTTGTACCAAAGTGTTGTTTGAAAGCCCCTTTTGGGTGGTGGATTTCACGGTTTCATCAGCTAAAAGGTCGGTTAGATCAACAAGCTTCAAGCTGCCACAGGTGCCCTTTGGGGAAGACCTAGCAGGCAAGGCGTTCGGATTCGGAAGGTGGTACTTGGACGTACTTGGAACATCCCCGTGTTTATTTGTACACCAATTCATATACACTATGACATAGTTATCCTACAGTATCTGTTATCCAATATCCATAATATCCATTTCCTCAATCAAAAAGCACTTGGATAACTCTACACCGTCTACATTGGTAATGGAAAATCACCCAATGGATAGCAGCTTTCCTTCATTCACAGCTGAGGCATGGAGAGTTTCGCTCCTTACGCCAGCGCGGCTGAAGGTGGTCCTGCTGGGGCCTTTGAAAAACCACGGCGAACGCTGGAGTTTTTCGCCATAGGGGGGAGCTTACCATGGAAAATGAGGAGGCTATGTGACAATAAACTGATATACAGTAATATATATATATATATTATACATATATATATAAACTGGTATATAATTTATAATTCCATATAATTGGAGGGGTTAATGATGTTAATGGCAATATACAGTACTGAGATGTACTGGGTATATACTAGCAATGGGTAGGGATATGTATGGATAATGGAAGTATATGTATGGAAAATGGAGGTATATGCTGGAAATTGGCCTTGCAGTTGGGGTGAAAATGATGGTGTAACTATGGGGTTCTTTCTAGACCACATAATCCTGGGATATGGCCCGTCTATGCCTGTATAACAATATCCAAATAGAACTGGGACAGCACCCTCAAATAGGATAATAGGGTCATGAGAATTGGTGAAATCGTGCAAGAGCAGCTTCTTAGGGGTGAATATTCAAGGTTCGATCATGTTCCATCCAGCATTGTGGTTCCATCCATAGTTGATCTTGGGAGGTTCCCTTTCTGCACCTCCCGAGGTTTTGGACTATTGTTTTTTCCCCAGCTTCACTTGGTGCGGGCGCCCAAATTTCGCAAAGCGGGGGGCTTGGATCATCTAGGCATATCTAGGCCATATGATGACAACTTTAGAGCACTTTCCCAGACTCAAGATGTTTAATGTTTTTGTTCGTACACTGACAGAAACTTCGTTGCTGTGGATATCAAGTGCTTACTGAGTATACTGCATAGAGATCTCTCGCGACATCGAATAGACAGCTGAAGGTTTCATATGTTCAGCGGCAGGTGGCTCAACCACCAGCGATGAATTGTACCTTGGGCACCAAGGGAGTATCCAGCTACCTGCTGTTTCATCACCAGCAGCCAGGACTTTCGCATTGAGCTTGTCTCCATATTTGGAACCCCATTCCATCCCGCATGGCTTTTAGAAAAACAGACGTATCAGAAGCGTCCCATCATGTTCCCGTAATGTTCCCATCATGTTCCCATAATTTTCCGATGTGTTGCAGTATGTTCCAATATGTTCCGGTCTTTTCCATATTTTTGCCATGAAACTTGCCATAACTGGGGGAGTTAAATCTCCCTCACGTCTCCGTTGGAAGGACCACCCCATTCACCTGAGAGATGCCTTGACGGGGGAGCTGCGCAATACCTATCGACCCTTCAACCATGTGGATGAGGTGCCCCTGTTTGTTAATGAATCGTCTTCCAGGATTTAGTGGGACTGAACCATGAAAAACATGAGGCTATAGTATGATATGATGATATGGTTGATAAATGATGTTTGGCTGATGATTTTAGAGGGTTATACTACCAAATATATTGGGGATTATCATAATGCATTAGGGAGTCCCGTTTCACCAATCAGTACACTGGAACGATGAGGTGCCACTTCGATCAACATTCTGATTTGTTGAAGGTGATTGGTTGATGTCGTGGTTGGTCCACCATTTGGATCAATGGAAACCACGGAATATGTTCGTTTTGGGAGCTTCTCGAGCAAATGCGAGAACCGAGGGTCTAATCCTGTAAGTCGAGTGGAATAATTTGGTGTACGCAAATCTTACATACCTACCACTGCATGATCCTAATTCAATTGGCTCATTGTCTTTGGGATTGGTTTGTTCACCTCCAACTAGAAATTGATAGAAACTGACTGGTGGCATTTGGGGTCAATGCCTTGAGTGCTTTTTTGTTCCAAGTTGAAGTTGACCATGCCTCCAGCAGGTTTTCTTGAAAGGAAGTTCCAACCCATCGCTTCAGTGCTTGTTTTTGACACCCAGAAGCACGCCTTGCCTCAGGTGTGCCATGCCAATAGCCTTTGCTTTTCGCCGGATGGTAGCAAGATCATTGCGGGGTTTTCCCTCTATCTACGGGTTTCTCGGCCTCAGGTGGAAAGGTTGGTGGCTGACTTCAAGACGGTACTTGTGTCAGAAACATTGATTACACCCCTTAAATTCAACAATTTGAAGCCTCCATTCTCACGTTGGATGATGATTCAAAAATATATGATCTTTGCTTCGCATCTTGAGGTTTTTGAGCTGCAGCGACCCGGCCGTCAAGTTGAGGCAGGGAAAAGGTCTTCAGATGTCTTCAGCCTTTGGACAACTCCAGGTTGACAGTTGCAGGGTTCCCGTGTAAGCCTTCGTTGGGTGACTTGATTATGATGTTATATCATGTTCATCGATGTTTGTCCATGAATGGGGGGATGTATGAGGCTATGATACCTTGGTATTGATTGGTATTGCCATCGTTGGTGATGTCGGAAAGGTCTCGCAATCTGTTGAATCGCTCCGTTGAGGATTGGCTTCTGAGCACAAAGAAAGGCAAAGGACACGCGCAGCCAGTGGGGATGCGGCCAGAGAGCACAGAATGGAGTCGGAACGAATCATCGAGGATGGAGGTTAAGGCCGGTTAAGGATGTGTGAATGCCCAGGCCTTCTGAAACAATTCTAATCTTTCTGGAGGAAATGTGGAGCTGTGCGTTAAAGAGGCTTGTTTGCTCTCATCCGAGTAGTTTTGGGAGCACTCTGCAGCGGGCTTGACTTTCGACCACTTTCACCAAGAAATTCAGTGTCACCATAGTTTGACGGTTCAAAGATGTTCAAGGATTTCAAAAAGAATAGCTGAAGCTAACCAGCTCATCCGCTATATGCACATTAGATGTATGTTATGTCCCGGAGTCCCATGATATGATATGCATGTTATCTTGGATGTATCTTATTAGAGATTAGATGTATAATTATTGGATATCAGATGATAATAGATGATAGTACATGAATGTACATGATACATCTATTTCATGTAGATGTAGATGTATCATCTTCCTGTTACTAATCTTCTTCCATCATAAGAGAAGATCCGCAGCTGTCGGCCATAGGACAGAAGGGCATCATCGGTGCTGTGGCCTCATCCAGCGTTGCACCCGGGGTGTGCGGTCGCCCAGATCTGGATTACATGGCAAGAGATGGCAAGAAAAAAGGTGATTTTTTGGGATTTTACCATGCAAAATGGCGGTTGAATCATCAAACATAGTAGATTTAACCATCCAAAATGGTGGTTTAACTATAACCATCCAAAATGGTGGTAGACTGGGTATATAGTGTGAATGAAATTTAAAATGGGGAGATTGCACTGGATGTGCTGCCATGAACCACCCCCGATATATCCAGTGACTCACCGGAAATGGATGCTGCAAGGTGTTGTAACCTGCCCAAAATTGGAGGTGTGTAAAATCACATGAGTTTTGTGCGTGATCTATGTCAGACAGATGATGTGGTTTGGAAGTGCACTTAGGACGCTTTGAGACAGGCACGCATGGTACTTGGAATTTATGTGAGACAATGCCCATTGTGAAACGCACGCCATGGGCATATTACGAGTCCAATGTCACTTATTAAGGGCAGAGTTCCAAGGGAAAATCATGGTTTGCCATGTTGCCTGAGACAGGTACGCGGCTGGTTCCTACAACAAGAACATTTGCGTGTACCAAGAGGGCACCAAAGGCTAGAAGGGTTTGAGAATGAATCTCAGAATGAACGAGACATCGGAGAGGCATGTAACCATCCACATCAATTTCATTAAATTTCATTTCAGTATCCACAAATTGACGTAAACTCCACCATTTCCAAGAAAAACTGGCTGCAGTTTGCATCGATTTCTTGGGCTTCCCTTTCAGGAAAAGCCGTTGCCCGACTGGCACAAAAGGAGACCGGCGAGGACGCCAAAAAATGGGCTGGGGTGAATCCTCAACATGTGTAACAAAACATCGTGTCAAATGTGATGTAGCAAGATGTAGCATGTCTTGCCATGGTCGCGTGAAATCTTCGCGAGGATATGGGAGGTGTCACACAACTTGCGCCCGGTGACCTTGGACGTCACCTCTGCTGTTGGTTCGATGATTTTGCCAGCGAAGTAAACCTCCATTAATACCATGGGATGTGGGGGGATTTTCCCGGTTGCCATGTTTGAATACCAGGCGGTGCACACCCATGATATCCATTGATATCCTATGATTGTTGGTGATGAGATTCCATCAGCTGCGTTGACGTTTGTGGGACGTCACCTTCCAAATATCTAAAGATTTGAATGTTCAGGGAATGCCACTTTGAGGTTGTGGTCCATTTACTTTTTGAAGGAACTGAGATTCACATGATTCACTCAAGCCATTAATGCCCCTTGTGGTCGGGTGATGTTTAGGTATATTTGAGACATGGACCACCACAACCACCACCACCTCTGGAGTCAGACGCCTGCAAGGTTTGCAGAAGAGAATTTCTTGATCAGCGGTCATCGAAAGGATCAATGGTTGCGACTTTGTCCGGGGCCACAGATGCAGCGGATGTGACGAAAAGTTGTTTGATGTGGTTTCCCAACGGTTCTCATATTCTCCCCAATAAAAAACTATCATTGATCCTGCATGTTTCATGTTGCTGCTTGCAGACTGTCGATCGTTTTTCGGAAATTCAAGGCCAAGGGTTGAAAAGCACAACTGTATTGTAGACTAACGACTTGTTGGGCATGCAAGGTTGAAAAGGAAGCCAGTGATATTGAAAACGAGAGGAATGGGTCAGCTGACAATCTTGACTTCAAGTGTTCGAAGAGTTTTTGTGTGATAGTTGGCATTGCTGGGGTTCCAACAGCTCAAAGGTGCACTGGTCTTATTCGAAATGTCAAAGCATGTCAAAGCTGTAGAAGCCCACTAGAGCTCCAAGTGAAAGTGTTAAAGGTTTGTTTCACTGCAAGCATCAAAAACAACCAATGTACGGAATGAGAAGGCAGTGACTAATGAAATTGACATCCATTTATTCTGAATATACATATGCATGCACGTATAACATGTGATGTTGTATTGAAAAGGGAGTCTGATAGGAGCTCAATGCTTGTCCTGGACCATTGGCACCAAGGGGATTTGCGGATGTTGGGTGAGCCTGACAAGGCCATAGTTCTTTGACACCAGTTGGGGTTGTCACACGTCGCAGATAGGAAGGAAGGAGGGTGACAGGAAGGGAAGCTCGAAGAAGAAAGTAAAGTTGGATGGAACAGAAATCACAGGATCAATACTTAGCATGAATGATGAGATATCATGTGCAGTGAGCTCCAGGGTTCAGATGTGGGTCCAAGTCAGCGGTTCGCATGACAGGCCCTACTTCATCGGTTCCCACGTCAGGTAGGGAATTCGATTCGTGCAAGAGAAAGCATGGAAATTGCAATGGAGAATGCCTTCAACAACATGTTTGCTTTGCTGAGAGGAAAGATAGATGGATGGATAGACCGACACATAGACAGCTATATGTGGTCCCCGGGTCCCCTGACATTGTTGAGTTTTTCAGGTTGCCGTCAACTGAACATCGTGATGCCTCTTTGATCACAGATTTGTCAGGTCAAAAGTCATCAGCGCTTGATATTCGGAGTGCAGGACACCCAACACGCAGACAACTTTGCCACGTTGTCACATGATATGAATATGTCAAAGCCCAAGATTTGGGTCATGTGTGACACTAAACTATCAATTTTCGAAGTAATTGCCAAGTTTTTTTGACCCACAAATAAATGCCCACATGTTGTCTATTTTAAAAAAAAGTCAAGCAAATGTGTTGAAAACAGGCTGCCTCGTGTTGGTTCCTTGCCTAGCGACCTGCCAGGAAGGTCTCAAAATGCTCAGAAGCCATCCCGCACAAATAAGATGTTTCTAGCATGTCACCAACAGATATAAAAGTCCATAGATAGGTGCTTCGCTGACCCTTCTAATCATACTGTGTTTCCGAAGGTTAAGAAATCCAAGTTACAAACTAGATGACCCATTTGAGTAACCAAGGTTGCAATTGGAATGACCTTCTTAACATACATTAATATACATTAATCACAAAGGTTGCGGTTGGGGTTGGTACCATCCTCCCAACTACATGTTGTGGGGTGTTTAAGGAGACTACTTTCTAACCCAAAATGGTTGTCGAGGTCAAACTGCTGGTGGATGGTGTTTTTGGTGAGTTCCAATTCATCTCCTATCGTTTGAGAGTTAAACCCCCAGTTTTCATCCTGAAAAATCCCCATGTTGGACGGTAACATGCATTAAAATTCCGTATGTTTGATGATTCACCACCATTTTGGGATGGTTAAATCTCCATATCTTGCCATATAAATCGCCATGGTTGATGATGAAACTACCGTTAAATCATGTTAAATCCCCATGTTTGATGATTCAACCACCAGCTGCAGGGCGATCTGCTGAGCTCCGGAGATGACACTGGGGCAGTACTGCCGTGCTCCCCAGCATGAAGTGATAAATGATGTTCGAAGCTTTCCGAACTTATTATGTAAATGGATAATCTGATATAAATGGCACAATCATTATATATATATATATATTACATTGCATTATATGCATAATATAATACAACATTAATATTTATATAATATATATATTTATATATATATATAATATAGTTACATATTTTCATATATACAGGCGGTATATATATATGTGTGTTATATATATATATATGTATGTATAATGTGTTTCTTATATCATGTTCCCATCCCCAGCTGTCGCAGCTGAGGTTTTACTCCTTGAGTTCCCTGGAGCAGCTGGGCAGTTTCCAAGCACACCAGCGACCATGTACCGCAGCCTTGCCTGGGCCCCAGAAGCATCAAAGCCTGGACAGTGGATATGTATTGGTGATGATTTTTGATTTATCAAAGGATGTTTATTATTGGAACATAATAATTTATATGGAAAGATTGGATGGACATGGATGGACAACTATATGGAAAAAATGTATGGACATGTACGTTGATGCGTGTGATTCCTGAGGCTGCGACCCAGTGAGACGCCTCACTGCGGGGAATTGCTGAGGCTGGGCAGTTTCACCTGAAATTAACCCCAGAGATGGCCAGCATCACTAGGAAGAACCAGCTTCCCAACCCCATGTCTTGAGATATTTTTTGGATGTAGCAAATGAGGTGGTATATTTAACCAGCCACAATGGAGAATGGGATATGTGGTCATATCTGATCGCTGGATCATCCCAAGATGTGTTTTATTCATTTCTGACTTGGGAAGAAGAATGATTTATCCATCGGGAACCTAACATGGCCATAGGGAAATGCTCTACAAATTTAGGCTTGATATAATTGGAAAAAGACACTGAATTGAGACTTTCCGTTGCCACGTTTGATCACGGGAGGGTACTCTGTCATGTTTGCTGATTTTGTGGGTCCCCTGGGGTCCCCTGTCTTTCTGGAAAGGTCCACCATACTTCCACCAATTGATTCCTGCCCAGTTCATCTGGATCACGGCATTTCCCGGACTATGACGTCATGGCCCTATTGCAGCGCTGAAATCTCGAAACCTACAGGATGTGGTTAGATTGTTTGTTCTGTCAACGAGTTGAGTGTGTAGAACTGGCGGTTTCAATATTTATTAAAATGATGGCTTGCCAGTGCAGATAGTGTTGGAGACCTACTTGCATTGCTAGGCTGATGTCGGTCACGTGCATGTACCATGAATATCATCAATTCTGACAGAAGCTTCGCCCAAGTTGACTCTGGCAAAGGAAAATCCCCAGTTGATACTCGTATCCATCAATCATGCGGGTCTCCATGTAGTATGTCAATTGATAACATATCTTCCCATGAAAACATCTGGTGTTCCATTACTTCACCAAGAGGTCGAAAGCCCCAGTGAGTGTCTTGAGGAGGCACCCCGAGGGGATCATGCTGGGGGAATCGCCAGAAACGCTGGTTAACAAACAAGAAGAATGAGGGGTAATCACAATGACCAAGAAATGGGGGGATAATTCCCGGATAATCCACATGTTTCAAAAGAGGGGCAATGACCCAAGAAAGATTATGATGCTTACCGATAGCATCTTCGAAAAGCTTGAGAAATTGGTAATGAGCAACAAAAATTGCGGGTAGTCACCAAAATCTAGAAAATTTGGCTGATAAGTAAGAAAGTTGTCAAAAACTGCACATATATTTTAGACATACACGACAACAATGATGGACAATGGTGGTAGATAGGCGATAGGTATTGAAATTCTACCAGTCAATCAAAGTTTACTCCAATTTTATAGTAGGAAAAAGATAGAAGAAATCCATCTCTCTTTGTTTCCACCAAAGCCAAATGGAGGAAAGATCGTTGGAGAGTGGCTGGGTCAGCAGTTATGATATCTATAATTTGTCTGACGATGGTTTTCCTGAAACGATTCAAAATTGCTACGGTGGTTTTCTGGTTTTCAATTTTATGCTTTCATTTTGATAGGTTTTCAATTTTCTGGTTTTCAATTTTATGCTTTTCTGGTTTTCAATTTTCTGGTTTTCAATTTACTGATAGGCTGATCACTTTCAGCAAACCATCCCATTTTGTGTGTGTGTGTGTCTCGATGTGCCTCCTGCCGATTTAAGTGTTGTCAATTCAATGTCCACCCAAGAGTTCAATGAAGTAACAATGCTTCGAATAAGATGTGTCAAGTGTGTGGAATCGATTCCAAAATTGTCAATGGTTTCTGATCAAACAAATTACCGTATCAATGGTGTTCATTCAATCATAGTGTGTATTGGCATCATCATCATCATCATCATCCAATTCATTTCTATGGTCATTTCTATCCCTATAACTTCCCCATTGTTTAACGTGTGCATCTCCATATTTCGCTTAAACAGATCCCATTTCCGGGCAGGTTTTTTCGGTGAAACGTCCGCGCTTGGACAACACACTGAAGGTGGGGCTGTTTGGGGCACGGAGTATCACGGAGTTCTTGGATGTGTTGACTACTTGAAATATGTGGTTGGTACTGCTTTGATAGCTTGGTCATTGTTCATTTGGGGATGGGTCAAAACCCTATCCCCCTGGTGAACCCCAAAATAGCTGGTAAATGGATGTTCATCCCACTAAAAATGTATCTATAGGTATTGACCTATACCCATTTGATAAAGCTTGGTTTGTGACCCGTGGCTCATGTTTGATCATGTTTGTTCATTCATTTGATAGAATGTGGTTGACAATCCAACCAGAATGGGTATGCTCAACCCTGCACAGAAATGTCAAAAACTTGGAGGTTCAATACTGAAAATGACTGAACTGATGGGTTCATTTGTGGGTCTTAAGATTGAGATATGTGATGAAGTTGACAAGATGGGCCTGAAGTGAGATATTCCCAAGGCATCCTGATTTGATATCTAATGAAGACAGCGGTGGAAGGTTGTTTTAAAGAAAATATATATCCAACGAAAACCATGATAATATTTCCGTTCCAAAAATGTTCATAGACAGTGCCAACAATTTTCTTCTCTGGATGTGCTTCTGTTTGATTTGTTTTGGCCTTCCTTGGTATGAGATTGGGCGTCTTTGAGTATGCAGTTTCCATGTGCCATAGGAATTTTGCCCCTCAAAGTCACCAGGGCAGTTGCAGGTCACTGACCGCCAATGGTTTATAGTTTACAGTGAAAAATCCTATTAAAACGGATGATTTAGGGGTACCCCCATTTTAGGAAACCTCCATAGATAATGGCAGATGATTTTAGATACTACCCTCTGGTAATTTAACATAGCTATTGAAAATCACCATTCTTAATGGGAAAATCCACTATAAACAGCCATTTTCCATTGCTATTTTAGTTCACCAGAGGGTAAGCGAAAATCAATGCATTCGTTCCGTTCTGACTGTGTTGTCTCTCCAGGTTTTTGTCTCGTACCTCTAAGTACCTGGTGTCTCACAGCCGAGGTATGGCAAATAGCCTGGGGAGATGATGCGGGGAACCGAAAAGAGCCGCGACGCCGAGAGGAAGTTTCTCCGAATGTGATATCTGATATATATATAATATATATATGTCTTGCATATATATATAGCATAAGATAGCATAAGCGAGGCATATGTTTAGACCTCATACTCCAGATATCTCGAGGTCTGGTGCGTGTTCTATCCTATGATTCGATATGGTTGGATATGATTGGTGCCTTTGCGGCTGGATGCGGTTGGTATATCCGATGAACTGCCCCTGTGCCGCACGGTTCAAGCGACGGGGCTGACATTGTACAGTCTTCATCAGCCCAAGTTGTAGCCCCTTGCCTCCAATCGGGGGCCAAAAAAATCATGGCTGTCCACTGGTTATCTAAAAGTCATGTGCATTTTAGTTTCAAGTGAAATGTTCATGGTGTTTTCATCTTACCCAGCAGTGTCCAGCCATCATTGATATCACCATCCCAAGCAGAGTTTGACAGCCGAAGCTTCCCCACCAACTCGGCCCGTCCGCCACAGCGCGGCTGGGTCAACGTTGGATCCAGGGGCCACGCTGCAAAGATCGGCGAAAACCCACGAGATTGGCGTTGTCGGTCTCAACTGGTCCCTCATGGCAGCTCATCAGCACAGCTGTGAGTTCCTTGGCACATGATTTTTGGGAGGCTGCCTTTTTGGAATGTAATGAATTGGAGATACTTTGGACATACTTTGGACATATTTTGGACATACATTATACATTGGACATACTTTGGATGCTTTCACTTCGCTGGGTACTTGGGCTTTTCGAAAAGAAGTAGCTGGGCCCAGTTTTCGAAGCACCGAATCTGAGGCTTTGATCATGTTCTGTCGCTGCTTCAGAAGCTTGGCGGCACTGTGTTGGAGGAACTTGTTTGAGTGGCTGCTAAACCCCTGTTGACTGACGATCATATATAGAAATTTCATGGCTGTGATTAAACCATCAAAAATATGGGGATATAGTATGACATGGTTGATAAACGATGGTTGATTGATGTTGATTGATAATTTTAAGGGGTTATAAATTATACCTTATACCATCCTTTTTTTTCTGGGAATCATCACAATTCATGTACGGAATCTTCAAGGGGGAACCAATCTGCTAAAGTTGGAAACCCAATGCCATAAACCCACCATTTGGGGATGGTTTATACATGTTTATACCACTTGAAATTGTGATTTTTGGGGGATTGTTTATGGCATTGGGTTTCCCACATCTCCAACCATCTCCACATGGTCCAAGGACGGACTGAGGACGACTACACCCCCGATGAGACACCGAAGACTCCGAAGACTCCCAAATCGGCACGGAGTCCAAACAACAGGATCAACTTACCCAAGGAGTTTCCGATGCTCGGTTGGCAGAATCGACAGAGCCTGGACTTTGGGGTCGCGAAATGATTTTACTGCTGGATATGGTCCTTGCTGGGTAAAAGTGTGTGTGTGTGTGTTGCTGTGATTTGATGTTGAAACATGCTGGCAGTTCCGCAATTTACACGCATGCGAGATGTCCAGAACAGCGCCCGTGGACACCGGTGTGCTAAATGAAACCTTAAGAAACGTGAAAAAGAAGAAAGGATGCAATAACGTCTCTGTACTGGTCCACTCCTGGATTAGATTGGATATGATTGGATTAGCTATATATATAATATGATATAGAAATGTATGACATAAAATACCGACATTCCAGATCATTTCCAGCAGATTTTGAAGGTCGGCCATAGCCGCTTTCAGGATGTACGTCATCTCTACGGATGACTTCTTGGATCTCAGCGAAATGAGGCTGCTTCGCTGGGTCAATGGTGGCGATTTTCGTACGTTGAATATGTGGTGCTATTAACGGAGATTATATTATATTCAATATGTATTTTATATTACATTATATATAATATCTAATATGTATCTAAAATTTACGTGTATAATCGTGTATGTATATATATATAAGCACAAACTAGTCAAACTAGCTGTGAAGTGATGTCTTTTGCCGCGATCTTCTCGGATTGGCCATGTGAGACATTTTGGGGCCAGTTGGGCGCAGCCGATACCGATATGGGATCGAACAAAAAAGCACAGTGGCATCATGTGGCATCACTTTTTTCTCCAACCATCCCATTATCATATTGCATTTTTTACATGGATTTAACCAGTTACATCATTAGTATCACTAGTGATATATACTCCATTCACATCCCATTACCCTCCGGTAATTTAACATAACTATGGAAAATCACCACTTTTCATGGGAAAACTCACTATAAATGGTGATTTTCAATAGCTATGTTAAATTACCAGAGGGTAACCAATCAGGGGCTCTGCTTGGGTCTTGTGTTGTTTACATCCCGGTGGGGCAACCCAGCCGATACCTGGCAGGCCACACCAGGAGCTGCTGGCTGAACGGATCGTGCAGGCCTATCAACCCAACTTGGATCCGGTGACTCGGCCTTTTCAAATAAAAGATTGATCTCCCCGGTGGTTTTATGGGAAAATCATAGGAAAACCATAGGAAAATGGTGGTTATACCCTCTTGTAAACTAACATAGCTATGGAAAATCACCATTTCTAATGGGTAAATCAACTATTTCTATGGCCATTTTCAATAGCTATTTTGACATAACCAGAGGGTACTAAGGAACATGATAAAAAAAAAAAACAGTGGAATGGGGTGACCTTTATGCCAACATTGTGTGGGAAAAATTGTGGTGTGTTTCTCCAGTATAGCCTGTTGAATTTTGTCGTGGGGGTTGAGGATCTGAGGTCAGTGACCATAGTCTCACATGTCGCCCAGGTGACCTTTGTATCACATGAATGGTCTGGTTTACAACATCCGGATCCGAAGATACTTGGACAAAAAAATGAGTGCCTGGAAGCTTCCACTGCTGTGCTTTTGAGTGCAAATTGTGCTTCCGAAAGTCAAAAAGTTGCGCTTTCTATCAGCGAGACAAAACAGGTTTTCCTTCCTAATTCAACGACAAATGTCGGCCTGCATGGAACGTGGCTTACTTGGGTTGTTGCCAAGAGCTACAGCAGTTTCCCTTCACCAAAGCGTTTCTGAGGAAGAAGCAACTCCTTGCCTTGCAGAAGGCCAGCTGTTTGCCCGGTATGACTGTGGTATGATGTGGCAGAAAGGCCACGCCAATCCAGATAGGAACGAAATTTCAGAAGTAGCAGACTATCAAGTGGTTCTGTAGTAAGAGCTTATGATGGATGATGATCACTGAAAACATCTGAAGAGTGGCAGGCTCTGCGCGGCTTTCGCGAGCAGTCTCTGAAGCTGATATATGCGCCTCGGCGGAAAGTACCCAGTTGAGCGGCTTCGGTTGATGATTCTAGTCATACTGTAGGTGTTTGTACCTTGTACTCCCAATATATTGGATTGTGTGGGATTATCACAACCCATTATGTCATGTCTGACCAGAGGACAGAAGAGACTGTATGGAGAAAATGTTCTGTTCCTTTTTGAATTGGCCTTTCTGGAATGCACATGACACATTGAATAGATTCACATCCGAAAAGGCATGGCTATAGCAGCGCCCCACAAAGCGCACTGAAATCAGAACTTTTCAATGGAGATTGCCTTCAAATGGCCATACCGTAGTGGGTATGACAAGAGATGGCAAGAGTAATGAAGAGTATATATGTGATTCCAAGTTGGGAAATCTCTCCAGCAGCATTTGAGTGCCACCAGAGCACTGAGCCATCCAATGTTGGGGGATATAGTGTCAAGTCACACCCCCGTGTTTTGCTTGTACATCATCTCATGGCAAGATATCCCCATATTTTGCTTGGACATTACTCCATATTCTACGGTCACGACATTAAAATATGTGGCGGGCGAGACACACCCCGGAGGTAGTATGAAACACCAGTTCCATCCGGATATGTAAATGTATGTGTAAACAAATTGGATTCCGTATGTTTAAATGGCCCGGCGGGCCAAGAATAACCTTCCCGGAGGTAGTCTAAAATACCAGCTCGAATATTGAAAACTCTGTATATCAAAAAATGTCGAATGTCAAATATTCTAACTATATCTCCAATGGCTAATATCCTAATATATTAGATCTAGCATCATATATCCATAGCCATATCCATATCCTCCACTCGAGGATCCCGTGGCCCTGGTGCGACGCTTTCAGAAGAACGTGGCCTACTGGGAACTCCAGGAGATGGCGAAAGGCCCGAGAAAATTCATGGGGAGTGAGTTATTTTCAAGGTGAAAATGGGAATTAAATGGGAGAATTACCATGAAAAATGGGGATTATATATATATACTGTATATATATATATATATTATTGTATAATGGGATTCATAAGGGTTTTAACCATTGAACGAAGGAAAATGCTGATGTGTCCATCAAACACATGGTGGTTTAACCATCGAACATGTGACTTAACCTGCAAGCAAGAAAACTGGGATGTGATAATCAAAAACGGGTGAGTCCACCAATTTATGATGGAAATAAAGTTATAAAAGTTGTATGGAGAGTTTAAAAGAATGGGTTGTATGAACAAGCTATAATTCAATAAACTGTAATAGGTTTATTTGCTGGGATGTAAGAGTACAAATAACCAACAATGTGGGGCGATTATATGAGTTGATACCAGCATGTGGCTGGTCTGAAAATAAGGAAATTACCTAGCCATTACATGGCTATTTGTGCAGGGAAGATGTCATGATGAAGCAGTGGATTTGGGGGACCCGATATGTTGGGGATCATCAAGCCCCCATACCATGCACCCAAATCAACCAAAACCAGGATAAGTTGGGGGTGGGATATGTCAAAGATCCTCGGGAATAGAAGCGCAAAGTCTGGAAAGGAATGTCATGTGTAACTCGTGTTTGATTGTGATTCAGGCCTTGTTGGTGGGAAGGAGGACTCTAGCTGGTGATCAGCTGGAAAGCCCAGGGTCTTCAGACTCGCCCCTGGTTCCGAGGTTGGCTTTGGATTGACTTCATGTGCCCTGGCGGGTCCAAGTGGGCGACCATAGTTGTGGTATGTTGTGGTGACCGTTACCCCCAATGATCCCCAATGGATGATTCCCGTTGCTCAGGTGCATTCCTCAGGGATGCGCCTGCAAAACGGCAGAGGAAAGGGAAGAGCAGGAGAATCAGCTGCGGGATGCGATTCGAAGCTTACACACCTATGTGGCACATAGCTGCTGGGCAGCAGGAAACTATAGGAAACTAGTCACTGGGAGCCGTTTGTTGCAGGCAGACTTCGCCTGGACCAAGGTTCCTTCTTCTTGATTTTGGCTCCTGCGCAACACCATGAGCTTGGTCGTTTGATGGATTACACCAGCTGGAAGTCTCGAGGCAAGAATCAAGCCGCTTCAGAGTTTCCTTTCTGATCGTGAAGCAAGGTGAAGCAGGGTACTCGTAGTATCCACGTTGGCCATTGCTAATCATAAAATTGAAGAGTTGAAGCCTGCCAGGCTGGTGCCAATTCGAGCTCACGGTGAATGTGCTCATGGGTGGACATGCGCCCGTGATCATGGTCCAGGGGCTTGGCTCAGTCCTTTGGCGGGGGAGAGAGATGGGAGTTACTGGTGGAGCCTCAGTCATTCGCCTGTAAGTTGTTGCTTCGATGATGTTCGATTGTAGACGTGTTGGGTAAATCTTGATGAATCCTGAAGGAGTTCTTAAATCTCGTTTAGCACAAGTAATCGACATGTTTTTCTATCAAAGGTTTGCCAGCTATGACGTGATATGTCCGTGTGGCCCCACCACGCAACCACCGTGCTGTCTGCGGGTGCAGTTGGATTGATTGCTGAATATCTCCATAACCCAATTTTAGGCTTGGTATGGCTTGGTATGAAACCACCAATTTGGGCTAAAACAAATAATTTGGGGGTTGAAACACAGAATATGGGGTTGAAACAAATCCGCCCGCACCAAAGGTGCTGGGGCGTGATCTTCCGGATGGCACTCGTAAAAGGTTACAGGTTTACCTGGGGAGGGGGGCATTTTTCGGCCAAAACCTCCTGTTTTTGATAGGTCGTGACGCTCGCCTTCAAAAAACACTGTAAAAAAACAGTACGGAAGACACCTGTTCGTGAACGCGCCCGTCCAAAATCGGCA
>Ga0126342_10000740_pt1 | contig 39483 bp, 33 predicted proteins | sample Cyp1metagenome_FD_92528 | JGI IMG/M metagenome (GOLD analysis project Ga0126342, IMG submission 92528) | Coral microbial communities from Lord Howe Island, Old Settlement Bay, Australia - Cyphastrea 1 metagenome | ecosystem: Host-associated > Invertebrates > Cnidaria > Coral ...
AGAATTAAACCCTTATTGAAGATCTTCAATGAATGTAGAAGTTTAACGGGGGTGGAAGAATTAAACCCGCCCTTATTGAAGATCTTCAATGAATGTAGAAGTTTAACGGGGGTTGGAGAATTAAACCCTTATTGAAGGCCTTCAATGAATGTAGAAGTTTAACAGGGGTGGGAGAATTAAACCCTTATTGAAGATCCTCAATGAATGTAGAGGTTTAGCGGGGGTGGGAGAATTAAGCCCTTATTGAAGATCTTCAATGAATGTACCGTTTAACGGGCGTGGGAGTTTAATATTACCTAGTACCTTTTGTTGATCTTCCCAATTGAATGTACAGTTTAACGGGGGTGGGATTTTTATATTCCCTAGTACCTTTGTTGTTTTTCCCATAGGAATTTAAGGTTTAACGGGGGTGGGAGTTTAATATTCCCTAGTGCCTTTGTTGATCTTCCCAATTGAATGTACAGTTTAACGGGGGTGGGAGTTTAATATTCCCTAGTACCTTTGTTTTTTTCCCATAGGAATTTAAGGTTTAACGGGGGTGGGAGTTTAATATTCCCTAGTACCTTTGTTGTTTTTCCCATAGGAATTTAAGGTTTAACGGGGGTGGGAGTTTAATATTCCCTAGTACCTTTGTTTTTTTCCCATAGGAATTTTGTGAAGTTGCATCAGCATTTGTTTGGGAATGGGAAACCTCTACGCTGGTATGGGATGGTATGGTATGGTATGGTTTTGGACGGTACGGTTCGGTACGGTACGGTATGTAATGTAATGTATATAATATATAATAATGTAAGTAAGTATTGTATTGTGTATTGTGTATTGTGTATTGTGTATTGTGTATTGTGTATTGTGTATTGTGTATTGTGTATTGTGTATTGTGTATTGTGTATTGTGTATTGTGTATTGTGTATTGTGTATTGTGTATTGTATTGTATTGTATTAATGCATTGCATTGCATTGCGTTAATGCATTGCATTGCATTGCATTGCATTGCGTTGTGTTGTGTTGTGTTGTGTGGTATGGTATGGTATGGTATGGTATGGTAGGTATGTATGTATATATAATATGTATACACATATACACCATACATGTACATGACCTGGTGGATGTTTCCGCAGCAGCCTTCAGGTCCTATGGATTCGAACATACCTTGACCTTGGAGAACATGGAGGGTCGGGGACTTTGGGGACATCAACATGGAGCGGGCGTGAGATGTTCGGTTATTTGGTTACATACGGGGATGGGTCAACACCTATTATTCCCATATGACTGGGTACTGGGTCCAGCTTGGTTAGATACTTTAGTGCTTGAATATTTTGCAATCAATGGTAACTGGTTGGTGGCTTGGAACACGTTTGGAGTGCCCGGTCGTGACCTGGATAATTACGAAACTTGACCTGAATTTTTGACCTTGTGTCGAAAAATTGCACTGCCACCAAATCTTCTGCACAACCACAACTAGTGCACTCCTGTGACATGATTGCGTTGGACTGTTTTGAATTCCACTGTGATTGAAAGGTGCCTAAGCGTCGACAACTTCGTGTAGAACACGTCTCATGAATGCGTTGCAATGTTGAAAAACCCCAAATAGCCACAGTCTATGCCTTATCAAGCACAGTTGAACTTTGCAGTGCCAACCAGTCAGATCCATGGTTGCTCAAAGACCCTTGGACTCAAGCCGCCAGATCAGTCCAGGTTGCACAGACTCCCAATGTCAGCACGCAGCTCCAAGAGATCGAAGAAAGGGTTGAGCAATCCATCCTGCAGAGGCTGCCAGTCGAAAGGATGGAGGATGAGAATGATGCCAGGATCCAAGCGCTTGAACAACAAATGCAACACTTGGCCTCCCGACAGCAGTCACTGGAAGGTGTGGTCACAGCACAAGCAACATACTGCTCAGGTGCAAGGACTTCAGACTCAGGTCGTTTCGCAGATGCCCAGAGGTCACAGATGGAGACGCTGTTTGAAAGTCAGATGATCCGCTTGGAGGCAATCCTGGCCAAGAAGGGTCGTTTCGAATAATACTATCATATCATACTGTCATATAATACTATCATATAAAACTAACATATACTGTTATTATATAATACTATCATAGAGTAATGCTATCATATGATGTATACTATACATCTACTAAATATATACTATATACTATATACTGTATATATATCATATAATACACAGTATATATATATATATGGGTATGTCTGAAAATAGGGTATACCCCCAATGAAATAGCCATAAAAAGTAGGGATAATGATCAGCAAAACCATTGGCTGTAGGGGTACACTATTTTCAGACAAACCCATATATATATATATACTGGTTGGTGGTTTGGAACATTTTTTATTTTTCCATATATTGGGAATAATCATCCCAACTGACTAATATTTTTCAGAGGGGTTCAAACCACCAACCAGTATTATCTAGATCAATACACGACATGACCATTGGCTGTAGGGGTACACTATTTTCAGACAAACCCATATATATATATTGTTACATTTCCATCCACATGTATCATTCGCCCTGTGCACAACCGTTGTGCACGAATCCAACATCTCCAGGTGCGGGGCTCTTGCGACAACAAGGCCCAGGCAAGTCCGGCTGGCTCGGAGGCCCAGCGAAGGATCGGAAAATCCGATGGAAAATCCATGGGGAATTCATAGGAAACATATGGAAAACCACGGGTCAATAGCTATAGATACCATTTTGGATGTGGGTTATTCACATCCATTTTAACCCAGCTATTTTGGGGTGAACAAAAGGTACCAGGGTGCCATGACCCATCCCCATATGGAAAACCACGGAAAATCATGGCATTTAATAGAGGTCTTAATGGGAACATCATCTGTAAACGGGGGGATTTTCCAGCAAACCATGTTTGATTACAAGAGGGCAACACTGGATGTTGGCGATAATTTTACCATAGTTCTCCATGCTGTCAGCTTAAAACAAGTGTTCATAGGAATATTTTTGGTTGGTTTGACAGGAATCCACGTCCAAACAGTACAATTGGATCTATGTTTGAGAAGATATTATATCTTCAGGGCATACCTTAACATCAATTTGATACTCGGACATGGGCAATACTGTCAAGTTCCCACCATCCACCCATAGTCTAGGAGAGCATGACTGGAATACACCCCGAACTTAAAGGTCCCCACGCAGACAAAAAAGGAATCCCTCTTGCCGAATGATGTTTTCACCAGTCCATCCCGCCATTGAGGGATTTTCCATGTTGATCAGAATAGCAGGTAAGCACATGTATCCCAAATGCTCCAAGTAATGTATGGAATATGCACACCAGCATTTACCCGAACAATTTATCACCCAGTCATGTGGATGTGCATATACCAGCACCATGGTTCGCCTCCATGGGTATATCTACTGATCATCGGGGACATCCCGCTGGGATATACTGGGATCAGGGGAAGCATCAAGCGGCAGTTCAACCTCTTTGTTGAGGACACGGCCTGGTCGACTCGGCTGTCAATGTTTTTGTAGACCATCAGAGACATTGCAAGTGTGTTCAAAATCAATGGAAATTTCAGGATCCTGAAATGGAGGTACTAACTTAGTACCATTTTTCAGGCCATATGAATTGTGGGGATATTCCCTGAAATTTAGGCCTGAACAATAGGCCTTATATATGGTACGGTAGGTACCTCCAATTTTTATCGGTTCCTGTTGCATGGCCATTGACAAAATGGCACATGACTGGTTCAGATCTAGGGTCTCAGGCTGGGCGAGGCATCAAGTTGCCTCAACTTACCAAGAAAAAGTGGAGCAATTTTGACACATCCATCAGTTGCACCACGAGTTTTTTTTTTTCCGTGAAACGGATAGTTTAGGGCTGTTGGTCCTGCTGACGAATGGGAACTGAAAAGTCTCGGCACTTGAACATGAATCAGAATTAGACTGATCAAAACTCATATCTCAACCGACAATTCTGATGAGTGTTCAATATCCAACATTGATCAGAATTGGATTCCATGATATTTTTACATATTTTAACTATTCTTATAGCAATCCAAAACAGATATAAAACTAGAATCTCACCAAGATAGTTGACAAATAGCGACTAGTTACTGTTCCATTTGGTTTTGGGGTTCCATACGTATATTATGCCATACTTTATACATACAAAACATGTTTATACTCTGTGAAAATCACAATTTGTTATAGTTAAACTAACAGATTCGATTATTCATACCCGTTTATATGAAACACCCCCAACGAAACCATGGTGGATATGAGGAATTTCCATATAATTGGGACCATAGAATGGGGCTGTTGAATTAGGGGAAAAGGGATGGTAGAATCCCTCCATATCGCCTCACTTTTCAGGCCATGGCCATGTTTGGGAAGGATTTTCCCTTCGCCAGGACGGAACGGATCAGGATGTGAGCTATGCCTACAGCGGTCGGTCTCCCCGAGCCGAAGGGACGGTGAGAACCGTTATTGATGCCTGATGTCTGGTTATATACTGTAATGGTGAATGGTTTTTTATATATCGAATGGCGAATAATTGCTGATGAATGGTTTAAAAACATTGAATAATAGTGATCCAGTGGTTTTAGAGTGGGTTACCTTAGGGTAAACCAACAGTTCGATGTGGAAAATCAACATTTGTAGACGATTTTCCGAACGGGAAAATAGGTTTACCAACTCTATGTTGGTTTACCCTAGGGTAATGTCTTAAGAAGAACATGTTTCTTGGTCGGAAATCTCTAGGAATATGTGGCTTCCAAAGTCATGGGGAAGCCCGACATCATCCGACATCGGTTTAGGGCACCCCAAGTTTGACAAACAACCGCTTTACCAGCATATATGATGATCTTAAGAAATAAACATGGGATATTCATGGATATTCTCCAAGCTGGTATATAGCATTTTGGGTACAGGTTGAGATTCAAGTCCCGGAAAATCACACTGAATCAAAAACTTGTTCATTCAGCTTTCCCGTTTAGCTATAGTAAACCATTCCTCTTTTTGCAGGGTACCATGGGGTTCCCAAATTTTGCGCTAAATCACGGGATGTTCCCTGGTGTGACAAGACCACTCTGAAGGGAATTATTCTTGGTAGAAACCTCTGGGAAGGTTTTTGAGGGAGGTTTGTTTTGACCCCCAAAAAAACAAGCCGTTCCATTTGTTGCTCAATTTGCACAGGATTTTTAGGTCACGTCACCATGATGTGTTACCTTGTTGACTTGGTGATCCATGATGAGTTTTCGAACAAGCAATGCTTGGAGCGCCTGTCATCAACTGCTTAGTGCTTCCAAATCAGTCCAAAAACTGGTAAATGTATGTACCGGTTAGAAGATCTATGTCTAGTGAGCATAGCTCCACTTTTGGACACTTGAGCGTGATGAATGTCCATTCTGCTCTTTTTGCCTTTCCTGATGATATATCTGATGTGTACAATGTCGCGCCTCCCCATTTACGTTTGTTGGTTCTTAAGCAATACATATATATAATCATATATATATATACATATATATATATTATATCTACCATTATCTACCATGATAGAGCCTAGTGAAATATGTGTGAAACCGTGAAACCAACTTAGCTAATGCTGGGACACCACCTTCGTTCGGGCTTTCGAAACGAAGGCTATGCTCCTCTGAGCGTTCGCTTGGTGCAGATGACCAGGACATGGGAATGATCCACATTTCTGGTGGGTTTTCCATCTTTTTGGAGGTTTTTTGAGAGGATCAAACATGGGTTAAGAACCCTGGTTTTAAGTCTCCCAGAAACAGTAGGTGATCCCACAAAAAAAGTCGCCTCTCAAGGGGTTTGCAACCCCAGAAACACGAAGCAAAAGCACTAAGGGGTAGCTAGAAACAGCATTTTGATGTTGTTTGGGATATAGCTGCTACTACCCTGCAGATGAACAAAGCGGATTTTGGCATGGCCTTGTTCTCGCGAAGGAGTCAACCAAAGGGTTGGATCGCAGTGAAAGATGTGGGGTGGCCGAGTTTTTTTGGCTGTCAGGTGGACCAATCATTTAGATTTTTTTACAGATGAATTAAACAGAAACAGAAGTGATAAAGCCCAACATAATGGCGAAATAATGGCGATACTAAGGGAACATCATTGAATGTATAACCAACAATATGACTGGGGTTTGCCCAAACTTTGCTAGATTGACACCTAAGAAAGTGTAATTTTGACGGCAAAGAATATGGAACAGCATTATGGAACAATTATGATCAACCGTGCAATTTTGGGATACCCTGCGGGAATCAAACATGGCAATTGAACATCCCCCATTGATAGTTGATTTTGCCACTACAGGATGGTGCTCTCCAGTTATAAGTTATAAACCCCATTAACTATAGTTCTATCTGCCATAAACCATAGTTATGGGAGTTATAAACCAACTTAGCTAACTATGGGGCACCACCTTGTAGAATCATTCAAAACCTCCATGTAGATCGTATTTCCCATTGCCACGTTGGATTAGTGGAGGGCACCACATTTTTAGAAAACCACCGGACGAAAATACACGACTTCGAAATCTTGGGACCTGCCTATCGGCAGTAGAACATGGGTTTTCGATGGCTACTTGGATGTGCATCACATTGACCAAGGGAGAAAGCATTTTGCATTGTTCACCCAGTTTTTGGGAACACACCCCCAGAATCCACCAGAAATTATTTTTGTTACCCTGGAATACACAAATACACATACAAAAAGATGTGGAAAACCCATGGCTTCCCATTTGGACAATGATCTACATTGGTGGGGTTTCACATCTATATATATATATATTATATATATATATATATTATATATAATATGTTCGTTTACAGGAGGGTCAGTTGCCGGTTAGCAACTGGGGCAGTTTCGTTCCGTTTCTGCGGGCCACGACACGGCCTAGGCACTGAGTTTGCTTCACGGACCAGCACAGGAGCGGCGGAGCGGCGCTGTTGAAGCACCTTGGGGGATCATCCCAGAACTCGTAAGTGGTTTGGAACTGGGCTTATAACCCAGTTATAGATCTGGGTAAATTATAACGACCTCACTGCGACCTCACTATAATGGTAGTTAGTAAGAGGAATCATCCCCAAATGGCCGAACTATTCAGGTTAGTGAAATATGATAATTTACCCAGATAGATGGGATGGCAGCAGTTTTTTCGACTTCCGAATACGAGGGTTATGAATTCACCACTGGTATGATCCTCCAAGTGGGATGTTTTTTTTTTTGCTGCGGCATGACCAAATCCCATCAGCTGGTGAAAAGAACCATAGTTGTCACGAAAAAAACGGCAAGGACGGTTGCTGCAGTATCAATGGCTGGACTTAGTCAAGGGAAAATCTACCGTTGAGACTGTGAGATGACGCCCACAGACAATATTACAACAGCCATTGGCTTCCAGGAAAGAATTCATGAAACTATGTGCTTGGAAACCACGCATTTTTCGAAGGTTTTCTTTTACTTGTGTTTTTTAAAGTTTGAGTATGAGATCACCAACAAGACTCCGGGTTGAATCCTCGAGACCGTGGCCATTTTCCGCTCGGCTATTCAAGATGGAAAGATCTGGATGTTTCAGCTACCATTTTTGGGACATGTCCAGCACTGAGGTCCCCAAGAAATATTTCACGTCCTCAACTAAGAATATTTCAGCGTTTCCATTTATATGCTTCAAATATGTTCATTTGCGAAGATTTTCACACTAAACATCCCCAAGCAACTGGATAGAACATCAGGGAAAAATCCATGGGAAAATCCTTTACCCTCTGGCTATGACTAACATAGCCATGGTATAGATGGCCCATAGAAATAGATGGTTTACCTATTAATAGCATGGTGATTTTCCATGGCGAGCTGTTAGCCATAACCAGATGGTAGTCTTTTGCATTGGAAAATCACCAGCAACGTTGTGATCCTGCAGGGTCCACCATAGAGATGGATGAGATGCTTCCCAGCCATTCCCAGACTTTGAGCTTTTTTGGGGATCATGGTATCCGAAATGGTAAACGAACTAACGTAACGAACTGGAAAGATCCACCATGCTATTTTTGGCATACCTCACTATTTCGACTGGGCCATGTTCAATAGCTAACTTTGTATGTTTACCAGATGGTAAATCCCATTAATATCCCATTGAATCACTATAAAATCCCATTAAAAAATCCCAGGCCGGGTAGTTTATACCTGATGACTTGAAGTCGGATCCCATGATTTAAAACATGAAAAAAAACATTGATGGAGTCGTCACGAATCGTCACGAAAAAAGATCACGAATGATTCATGGCTCGAAATTTTCTGCTTTGTAGATCCGGATTCATTTTGAACACACATCATTTGTAATCCAAGATTGTGAACAAAAACATGCTTTGTAATCAATAATCCCAATCATAATCCAAATACATCCAAACAATGTGTAAAAAACCGCCATTTTTATCATCCCCATGGATATTTTCATGGGTGAAAAATCCCACAAATCATCCCGTGGTATGAAAAAGGCACTGGATCCCACCCAGGAGCTTCAACAGCCCGCGGTGCGAGAGTGCGAGACTTCAGAACCGGGAACTGGGAGTGAAAAACGACAAAAATATATGGGTAAATCATGGTAAATCCAATGTGAAAATGGGCGAGTGCCTGATTCATGTTGATTTTTGGATTCTTGCATTGCAGGAACTGAAGTTAACAAAATTGTAACATGATTAGTATAAATTGATCATATCCCCCCAAACAAACATTCGTTCAACGGTGGGTTTCAACCATGGATCGCTAGTCGACGAAAGATGATTCCAGCGGATGAATTGATCGTCGATAAAACTCTCAGGGTATTCCCATCTAAAGATGATTTATCATCAAATGGCGAAGAAGAAAAAGATGGTCGGTAAGTCTCATTTACTGTATCAATCATTACTGGTTGGTGGTTTGGAACATGATTCTTTATGACTTTCCCATCATATTGGGAATGTCATCATTCCAACTGACGAACTTCACTCCATGATTTTTCAGAGGGCTAGGTTCAACCACCAACCAGAATTATCATATAATTATATATAATTATCATTAACATCCATTTTTCAACAGTATATCAACAGTATATCAACAGTATGCCAAGCACCAAGCAGTTATGGTGTTTGATTCTCCAATTTTGGACTCATGGACTCACCAGGGACGGGGATCCGGGATGATCAGGCAGGACCCAAGGAAGCCGCAGCTGGTGCTGGTCTGCTTTTTAGGCGCGACGGTCTCTTGAGGGGGGGCGATTCAAAGAGAGGATACAATTTTTTGGGCTAAGATAGCTAAGCTGGTGCGAATCACTAGTCCAATTTTACGCTTTTGAATGTTTATGATACTTATAACTTGTTGTATTCACCCAGTTGTACGATGTTGCAAGTTGCGTCCAGCTATACAGTGTGTGGATTTAGAATGATTTAGATAATGCGTGTGGAACTTGACTGAAGCACCTGTCAGCTGGATTCATGAAGAGTTGAATATAACGGAAAGACATGCTCTTTCAAGGGTTGATCTAGGATTATAAGAACATAAAATTGGACTACCGTCATTTTCAACCCAGCTTGGTGAGTACCAAAATGAAAAATGAATACAAACAAACTTCACCCTAAAAAGAACCCTAAAAAGATCCTGCCATTGTTTGTTGCTTGTAGTTTCTAGTAGCACCCAAAGAGATAGAATTTGGTAGCATCCGAATCCAATCCTAAAATAGTGGTAAATGTATGTAAATGTCACATCTGTTCAATGGAAATTTCGGGATTAGTTCAATCGTTTATAGATCTGGTTGGTGGTTTGGAACATGATTTTTATGACTTTCCATGTATTTGGAATAATCATCCCAACTGACTTTCACTCATATTTTTCAGAGGGGTAGGTCAACCACCAACCAGAATTATCATTAACATCCATATTAACAGTATATCAACAGTATGCCAACCACCAAGCAGTTATGGTGTTTGATTCTCAGAGGGGTAGGTCAACCACCAACCAGTAGATGAATGCCGATTTTCCAAGCTCCATTCAAAGAACATCTCCCAGCCATGAGGACACATGCATGGCTTGTTTGGAGTCGTTTTCGTCACATCCTGTTTCCAGTCCTAAAGTAGTGGTAATCTTTGCGTTTTCTTTTAGTGTCAGTTTAATCATGTTTGATTATCAGAGGGCATATCCCAGCTGATTTCAACATCACCATCCTTGACATCTTTGTCATCTTTGATGATTGGAGGTCTTCTTTGTTTTTTTTAAAGAAAAGTCAGCAAAGAATGTTATCTCTACTGTCTCTTTTTTGTTCGTGTAATCATGTTTTTTTCGGGAAAAATCCAGCACTCGGAAAAATCTCATAAAATCCCATGAAATCCCATGAATTTTCATGAACTCCCATGAAAATCTCATCAAATGCCATTCTCCAGGAGGCGTGACCTACGGAGAGATTGCCGCACTGCGACGCCTCGCTCAGCTGGAAGAAGGGCGGCGGAGGCGAAGCCACAGCGAAGCCACATGGGGCCAGGGGATGGGGAACTTGTGACACAGTTCCTACGGATTGCATGTGATTTTCCATGGGATTCGATGAGACTTTATGGGATTTGAATGGATTTGATGGGTCTGAAAATTGGGATTATTTTTTGGAGATTCACAACTGCTGGGAATATCCCCAAATATTATATATATATAGAAATGCAAAGAGGCTGCTCAAATAGCTAGATGTGGTTTTCATACTGTAACCTTGCTGGCCGCAAGTCCACACTTCCTGGAATTATCCAGTCTTTTCTGGGTAACAACATGTAACAACCATACTTACCATCCACCTTTTCGGGATGAATCTGCATCAATGTGCATCGTCCATTGTGGCTCTCCACCAACCAGAAAAGTTTCAACACTGCTTAAGTTACCCGGCCTGGTAAACGTTTACATTACGAACTGGAAAATCACCATTTTTAATCGGAAAAGTCACTATTTCGACTGGGCCATTTTCAATAGCTTTTTATATGTTTACCAGGCCGGGTACGTCTGAGGCAGTTTTTGAGGTATAATTATGGGTATTGACCATACTTTCTCAGGAAGGACTTGGATTTCATAGGGATTGCTATTAGTTGGTCAGTTTTATTCGGCTTTAAGTTGCTACCAATGTTCTGCTTCCTTGATATGCATCGGTGCATGACCGAAATCCACGAGCATTAGCCCTTACGTGTTTCAATTTGTTGTATATTTTCCGCATCATCGTCTGGAACGAGGAGCTCTAAATTCATGCTACCATCCCCCAAATCTACATCAACAGTTGGACCCTGAACATCGCCCAAATTTTGGGTAGAAATTCATCTTCCAACCCCATCTTCTAAGTCCCCCAAAATGGCAGGGTCTATGTGAATTTTGGGGGAGCCAGGTTCCTGATCGTGACCTCGGAGTACATCAATCCCAAGAAACTCTTCGTTGGGACCACCCAGGGGATTTTTTGTTGCAGGCCATGGAGGAGAAACGCCAGCCACATTTAGAAGATAGCCTCCAGTAAATTAACATGGACCCTGGCAAATAGGGATTGGAAGATTCGTTTCCACTCGAAAATTCTTGTTTTCAGGGTCAACAAGTTAATTTACCAGAGGGTAACTTATAAATGTACTGGAATGTGATATCACTATAGTTATAGGCGAAAAATCAGCCACATTTTAGGTGACTCCACCCGCTTATAAGTTTGTCAACAAACTTATGTGGATTTACAACGATCATTGGGATATTTCGTGCAATGTGTAGCCAACATATGCCAATATATGCCGACATGATATTTGGGTGTGTCTGAAAATGGGATATATATACATGGGTATATGATATACCCTCTAAATGGCCATATTGTAGGGGGAATTGATGATTAAGCATTGGATTTACAGGTACCTTATTTGAAGACAAGCAATATTTTTCGATATATTCTCGATGGGAATCCCCCCTAGTCTTCGCCATTTCCATTCGTTTTTAATGGGTGAAGACCAATAGACCCTTGGATTACTGGGGGTACACTAATTCGGACGAATCCGCTGCGTTCCATTGGTCACTTTGAACTGGTCCTGTAGCACGGCCAGTGTATAGCCTGGAGTAGATACGGGTAGATCATTGAAGATCCCCCATCGGCAGATACACATCATATTGTTTGTGATATACGTATACATGATGGTTCCCAACCATTCCCTTAGACTTTGAGCTCTTTTGGGGATCATGGTAGTTTATACCTGATGACTAGAAGTTAAACTTTTACTCAGGGAGCTGGGAACCAACCAGTATATATATATACAGTATACATAATACATACGTGTATATATATATACATGATATTATTATATATGCAATTATATGCATTATCTCAATATATATATAATATGTATCCGGTCCTATCATATCCCTATTGTATCTCCATGAACATTACATCCCCATTGTATCCCTATTACATCCCCACGATATCTCCATTGTAGTATTCTCATTAAATGATCGCTTTTATACCTCACTACAGGTACGTTACATCACAATCTCAACAGATACCCTCTGGTTAGTTCGTTTACATAACGAACTGGAAAATCACCATGTTCAATGGGTAAATCCACTATTTCAATGGTCATTTTCAATAGCTATGTAACAAATTACCAGAGGGTAGATGAATATATCTGAGATACTACATCACCCATAGATGACTAATATAGTAATATAGTGATTAATATCGTATTGTTACTATATATGGTATTTTACACCCCCATAACTTTGTTGCTTTGATTCTCCACCGAGGGGTTGAGTCCCAGTTAAGGCAATGACCTCCCAACAGGTGCATCTAAACACGGATTTATGGATCCCTTGGGGATGCAGTTGACCTGATGTTCAAGAAATATCATGTATCCCAACAAACATGATATAACATGATATAACATGATAAAACATAAACATCTCCATGAGTCAAAAACAGACATGAAACAAAGCGTAAAAAACTTCGAGCGCGTCATCCCTCGAGGAGTCGATGCGCTGCGAGGCGGTGCTGAATTTACCTCCGCTGGACGCCACCAAAACGGCCGCCAGCGGTGAGGCGCGGCGAGGCTTCGGAGGGTCTGGGGGCCCAGTGCCAGGTGGGGCGCGGGACTGGGAAAATACAAACAAAAAGGGGTGAAATTCCGTGGATTTTTTAAAACAACAATTTATATCAATTTTAAAGTTGGGGTCTTCAATTCAATCTATATATATATACATATAGGGAGGATAAAGTATATGGCGATTGAATCGGGATTTGTTTGGACGAAAAAAAAGACCTCAGGACGCGTCCCTTTCCAGATTTTGTGAATAGCTGTAACTCAGTCAGAGGTTGAAGAGTTGGTTATGCTTAGTTTCGTCCTCATTGTTGTTGTTGTTGTTGCGGTTGTTGTTGCGGTTGTTGTTGGTCTCCAAGATGAAGGGAAAATCTGAGCAAGTTGTTGTTGGATCACCACATCAAGGCCATCAAGGTCTGAAGTATTCAGATTTGGCAAATTCCTCCGGATTGTTGGCATTTTTGTTGGTTTCTTCTCCAGTCCAAACTGTCGATGTTTCGGAGTGTGTCCAAAATGGGCAAAATGGCCCTGTTGAAATACAATTCATACAATTCCCGATTTTGATGTTGGTTCTTGATATTGCCTGCATAGGCACTTGGGGCACTTGGGGTGAGGCATTGACACTTGTTTGGGGTCCAACAAAAATTGTGGATACCCAAAGCCGAAAGCCATCATTCTCCTGAAATATATATATATGTCATAAATTAGATATTGCAACAAGCCAGCGGATTGGAGTATCACTCAATTTTCAAAGCCAGATTTATTTCACAATTTAACCTTGATGGCTTCAAACATGTTGATTTATGTTGATCTTTTTCCATCCCCAAAAGGTTGTCACTGGATGTGACCACTAGACTAGCAACGCTGCCTTGGGTGTACAAAGCCATCGAGATCGGGCCCAGAGGTCACATTGAGGTAACCTAGCAAGTTTTGGAGGTTACTCTCTGGTAAATTAATAGCTCGACCCAGAAAATAAGCCATTTTTAGCGGAAACTAATCTTCCAACCCCTATCTGTCAGGGTCTATGTTAATTTACTGGAGGCATACTGGAGGGTAAGACCCATCAAACCACATATTTTGGTCATGTTTAGCCCTACTGTTTGGGAATCCAACACATCCGCATCCATCTGCTGCGGAACTCTAGGTTCTGGCCCACCGCGAGATGATGAGTCGTGAATCTGGAGGAGGTAGGTCGAAGGGGGTGAGGATGTGTTTTTGGGTGAAAAACGTTGCGGGATTTAAGCATCAAGACACTGTGATTTCATCAGAAAATATGGAACTTAAATATAACACATCATAAAACATAATAATAAAAACAAATTGGGATTGAGCCATCAACAACAGGGAATCAATCAACGAAATCAGTATTGAAACAACAAAGCAGATACCCTCTGGTAAATTAACATAGACCCTGGCAGATAGGGGTTGGAAGACTAATTTCCATTAACAATTGGCTATTTTCAGGGTCTATGTTTATTTACCAGAGGGTATATGTGATAAACAAAAATGGTGGTTCAACACTTAGGAATTGGAATTTTTCATCGACAACAATGGGGATTGAAGTCGCAAAGACTTCTGCAAGATGGTGCACAGTGTCGATGAATCTCCAATCCCACAGTTGGGCCCAGGAAAACAAACCAACTAACTAACAAACTTTCCTATCTTGGGGACCCCTTCTTGCAGATGTCCCCGGGTTTTGGGGAGTTAAACTTTAGTTGACCTGCTGCTTCGACAGAGTGGTGAATATTCCTCCAAGAAATGATATTTATATAGTTATGTGTGGAGGAAACATCAGAGAACACCATTTTTGGATCTGGAAAAAGATGGGGTGTCCCAACCTTGCCCATTGGAAATGCACTGCACGGTGATGATACACGATTGGAATATCATTGGTTTCGGGTCCAAGCCCTCGAGCATTCCACCAATTGTGTGAACGGACATCGCCCATGTCAACCGCAGTGCCGCCCTGCGAAACATTACCCCTTCCAATTTTTCAGACCCTGCTCCCTCCAATCCAAAGCTTCAAAAAATGGGCATTCCACATCATTCCACAGTCTGAAATTCTTAGGGTAAGCAGGTGCGAAGTGATCTAAGTGGTATTGTCACTTAAATCCCCATGTTTTGTTACTTAAATCCTGATCAAATCCTTTTTTTGTTACGACCTTTATCGACCTTTCCAATGCTTTCAGGCGACCCACTGGTGCCGCCGCGTGCGGTGAAGAGGGTGGCAGAAAATGGCGCGTTTCGCCGCAGCGTTTTTTTGTGTGATTCGGACTGAGGATGGGGATGCAATCGAAAGTGGGCTATCAACGTGAGTCGCAAACCATTTTCAGTTCCTTTTTGAGGATTTTCAATTGTTTCAAACAGGGATGATGAAGCCAACGTTTTTTTTTTTCCCTGATGGATGTGGTTGACCATCAGTGGGGGTTGAGTTCTCAATGCATAGCAATTGAATGGAGAAAAGTAGGTTTGAAACGAAGTTTATTCGGGTAACAACGCCATTGACCACAAAGAATCACATTTTCCAGCCCACCATAGCCAATTTGATGAACCATGCAACATGGGCATGCCGAAATACCCAAATATATTGACAGTCAGCGGCTTAGCTTTGGGATATGTGAAGCTCTATAGAGTCAAAAGGCCTGTAGATTCCTGACTGCAGATGTGCTGATTCCATTTGAATCTATCAATGCTTTCTTGCAATTTTCCTCTGAACAAGTCCCTAAAGCATCTATAAGACAATTCTGAGTGAAAATCTGAGTATAGAAGTGTGACATTTAGCCAGAAGATCAGGATATATCAGGAGGATCCAGGGCCTGAAGCCATGAAAAACCGTTTTTAATGCAGTGGGTTCCTGGTTCCTGATGGCTTCCTGTACATTTTCCCTTCCAATCGGACCCTTGGATCATCCTGGGATGGGCTCAACTAGCCCGGGTTCCCCGCCGCGCAGAACCAATGGAGCCCCATCTACGACATCTCAGCCATTCTGACTTCCATTCAGGTGGGGAGGTCCGGAGGGCCATTTCAGGTAACTTGGAGTCACAAAAAAACAAGGCCTATGTAAAGAGATAAAAACCCCAAAATATATTATGTTTATGTGGTACTAACGTACCCCATTTTAGGATCCTGAAGTTCCCAAGATAAAAATACAGCATTGATATGTATTAATGGATTCTAGGGGGGTTACTACCTGGTTTATTGGTGGTAATTGTGATCCATCATAGGGTACCAGTACCCAACAAACAACGGTATTATTTTCATCACATGGGATGATGGGAGATAATTTTGCAAGTTTTTCACGGCTCACCTTGCAATGTAAAATTCATCTGTGGAGGATTTTCCTTAACACATATGATTTTCCCAGCCATGTTGATGTTGATAAGTGGAGGGCTTCTCTCGTGAAATACATAGCCTTATGATATCATTACTCCAGACAAAGTGGGGTATCTTGGAAAAAAATAAAAAACAAAAACGGACTCAAAACAGGACTCAAAAAAGAGTAGGCCAGGGAGAACCAGAAACAGGACGACTCAAAAAAAAATCAAAAACCGACTCAAAAAAAAATCAAAAACCGACTCAAAGAAAAATCAAAAAAGAATCGGAAAAAAAAAAACAGTCAAAAAAGAATCAAAACTGCAGCAAACTGAAAAAAAAACAACAACAAAATGCAGCAAAATAGGCAGAATGAAGCAAAATTGTTGATTTTCCTCGTGTTCTGGTGTTCCTCTTTTTTGCTCCAAGTTTGTTGCATTTTGCTGCAGTTTTGATTCTTTTGTGATTCTTTTTTGCTTTTTTTTGATTTTTTTTTGTGTCGGTTTTTGTTTTTTTTTTGAATCGTCCTGTTTCTGGCTCCCCCCGACCTGTTTGGTTTTTGAGTGTGTTTTTGTTTTTTTTTGTGAATCGTGTTTTTTCAGTTGATTGTTTTAACAAGTCTGTTTTTGAGTATGTTTTTGTTTTTTTTGCTTTTCATTTTTTGGCAAAAACAACTCTGTGTGGAAGTGGTGATGTCATAAACATAGCCTTCACCTGCGAAAGATGCATCGAATGACCTCACCAGAACCTTGATAGAGATGATTTATGATGATGTCATTGGTAACGACCCCCAAATCCGTAGACGTTCGTATAGTTATATATGGAAAAACAATGAAAATTAAACCATCGTGCCACAGTTGAGGGCAACCCCTAAAATTCGAAATTCGATACTTTTTGAAGCTTCACGCATTTTCCCAGGGAAATTCAGCTTTCCGCCAACATTGCCGCTGAGTCCTTGTTAATGGATCCGAACCCCAACTCGCCGGCGAATTCCGAAGCGGCGAAATTGTGGCCTCTGGGCGAATTACGCAGGGCTGTGGGCTGGGGATGGAGAGACCTGGGCAATGGCCTAAGGCATCCACCAATGGGGTGTTCAACCACATATGGCTACGAGTCTAGCCATGTTTCTAGCCGAATTATATCAAAAATATCCGATGATCAAAAAAGATCCCCGAATTTTGAAGCACCCCCATATGGAACTATGTGTTTGTAGGGTTGTATGAGCCAGGTCTTTTTTTTTTTAATGGCTTCCTCATGCAACGCGGGAAATCATGGGGATGCTCCTTTGATTCTCACGTCACAGCTGACTATATAATCTTGAAATCCCCTGCGCTACATGGAGCTTTCAATGAGAAAATCATGAAAATCATGACTCGGTCCAGGTTGCATCCCTGTGAACATCTGTGAACCATGCTCTGAAAACAGACCCTGCGACATCCTGCGATCACTTGCGACCACTTGCGACCCTGCTCCCAGGCCCCGACGCTTCAACAAAAACTCAGCAGTTCTAATAGCTATGGAAAATCACCATTCTTAATGGGAAAACTCACTATAAATGGCAATTTTCAATAGCTATATATGTTAAATTACCAGAGGGTAACATATATATATATTATGTAATTATATATATCTGATTGGTGGTTTGGAACATGAATTTTATTTTTCCACAATATATGGGATAAATCCTTCCCAACTGACGAAATCCATCATTTTTCAGAGGGGTAGGTTGAAACCACCAACCAGATGAAAATAGGGTCTCCGAAAATCCAATGGTTCAGCATAATTTCTACTATTAAACTGCCAAAAATTGGGGGGTCAACCTCCCATTTTCAGACACAGCCATGAATGTTGATGAGTATCATTGATTATCCCCATATAGCATATGTCTTCATTGGTTGGTTTAAATCCCAATACCATTACATCCCCATTTTGTTGGTTTAAAAATCATGACGTCCCCGCCCGTTTGTTGCTAGAAAAATCCCATGAAATCCCAATGTTTGTTGATCAACAAATCCATCATGACATCCCCAAGTTTGTTTGTTCTCACCCCCAACAGTTCTTGGTTGAGATATTTGTTGATGAGACATATCCCTGTGGAAAAAAGGCCACGAATTTTTCATGTTTTCCCAGGATTTGCCAGCCACCTTTGATGACACCGGGTAACCGTAGTTGTAATCACTAAATGTTCATGGTTATTCAGAATATTCGTTGTTATATATATATATATAACTCATAATTGGACCCAGAAAAATCACACCCAAGATGGTCATTCATGGTTATTTATGGTTATATATTTATATAAGACTCATAATTACACCCAGAAAAATCCTAGTTTATATATATATATATTCATAGTTATAACTCATGGTTTTATAGTTATATAACCCCAAGATCCCCAGCACATCCCAGCACAATTTCACTCCATCATCGTCCTAGGTCGGAGAACCGAAGAGAATACAATCGTCGAGTCACTGAGATTGTCGAGGTGGGACGTTTGTCGGACCTGTCCTGGGAGGTTTCTGCCCAAAAATGGTGGATTTCGAATGGGATAATGGGAGTATTGGGACAGGAATATGATGGGAATTTAAGTATTGGGAGTATAATGGAAATGATATATATATATATATTATAATAATATGATATGACATAATGTAATATAATATAATATAATATAATCACAGTAAATAATGATATTTCAATGGGATGATTCTTTGAGCTGTGGCTGCAATGAATTCTGGGAATCCCTGGGTTGACCGAGTGGACCTGGGGGACCTGTCAAAAGCCTGTACCCCCAGTGAACCTCAAGGTTGATGGTCATCCCAAAAATACCACATGATTAGTAGGTTTTGACCCATACCCATATAATTTAATATGGTATTATAATATCTGTCCATCATTATATAGCTTTGATGCAACACGTTTTGGCTCAGTAGTGATGAACTCCAGGGCATGTTTTTTTTGTGGATAAAATGTATCCGGTACCGGTCATGGCATGAAGGCCCAGGAAGCTGCAGATTTTTTAGACATCCTGTGTTGAAACATGGCATTTTTGGAAAGCGCCCATGGGCGCCCATAGAAATGGTACTCCAATGATATGCAGGTACTTCATGTGTTTCTTGACCAAATGGTGTACCCCCAAATCATGCAAGTTTTTTGACCACTGCGGTATTTACACTACAATTGTTTTGGGGTACTCCACATTCTAAGAAACCTCCTGCCATGCCGGAAGCCTCCACAAAAAAAAACCCTTAGATGGTCCATCTATGGCAAGCTGGAACAGTGATGTCCAACTTTTCAGTGATCATGAATCATAATGATCTAATTTTCTATTTTTTTCATGTGATGTATAAGTATATATATATATACATACATATGCATCATTATGCGTCATATCATATTATACTGGGCGGTACAAGACTGTACTGTACTGTATTATATTCTATTCCCATTAAATTGCATTATATCATATCATCATTATTACATTATATTCTATTCTCTTACTGTATATTCTATTATATGCTATTATACCATATCTTTAGTACATTTGTCATGTTAGCAACAGGCATCATATATCATCATATATAATCGTATATCATCGTATATCATCATATATCGTTGTATATCATCGAATGCCATCATATATCATCATCATATCACACACATATATCATTATATATATATCATAATATAATCGTATATCATCATATATAATCATTACATTATTTGTTTATTTGCATATAACTTTATCTTTAAATGTCCGATTATATTAATCACATATCATAACACTACATATATATATATGTTATAGGAGTCTATAACACTGTAGGAGTCTATAACATGTGTATGGTACTGAATAACACTATTATGGTACTATCATGATATATCACAACACTATTATACAATGGTACTATAATGGTACTCCCTTTTTTTTAGCACTATATATATATATATCAGATCCTACTTTTTTTCAGGAGTCTATTCTCATGATAACAATATGACTCCTATGACGTATCATATAATAATAATAGTAAAAATCTAACATCTGATAGTAGTAATAATGATTATTATTTTTATAACAATATTATACGTATCATATTATAATTTCTGTTATTTTTGTTATTTTTGTTTTTTGTTATTTTACAAAAACTGATTCCTATGACGTATCATATAATTTTTTAATAGTAAAAATATAACATCTGGTAGTAACATAAAATAACAATAGTAATAACAATAGTAATAACATTATAATAACAATATCATATAATAATAGTAGTCTTTTCTCATAACATCATATTATACGGCCAGGAGAGCTGGGCGGCTGCGGACGCCATGGAGGAAACGCGCCATGTTTGATGAGCGATGTGAAAACCCCGGGATTTCACCAAAAAGGAGGGGGGGTTCACATGGTTCAGCCAGCAGAAATGGTGGTTTAGTGGGATTTCATTGGGGATTTCATGGGGATTTCATGGTGATTTTGGGATTTCATGGCGATTTCGTGGGATTCACTTCACCCACAGTTTAACAGTTCCATTTATTCAATGGCCATGACTCAGGATCCGATTCATTGGAGGTACCTATATAAGGCCTAAATTTCAGGGAATATCCCCAGAAAATAAGGCCAGAAATATGGTACTAACGTACCTCCATTTTAGGATCCTGAAGATCTCCCATTGATTTATGCGGCTTATGATTGGTCTTACCACATCAGTAACCGCCGCTCCCGGAGCTGGTGACTTGTCATCTTCTCCATTGGTTGATCTATGGGGAATCAGTTCTATTTATGTTCAATCCTTCAAGCACAGATTACAACACATCGAAATTTCTTCAAGGCAGATTACAACATTTTTTTGACTTTCTACATTCAATATCATTCAATCAGTTTCAACATATTTTTACACAGCGCTCCAATATACAACTACCGATCACCGTTGACCAGATTCGATAAACCACGCAGAAATCCGGAATCCATAGGCAATAGGGAAAAAAAAAGAGCTACGAAATGAGAAAAACCCCATGTAATGTGGTAGGATATGGTTAGGATATGGTAGGTTTGTTTCTTAACCTAAAGCTGGTAGGGACTTCCAAACAGGTCTCTTCTCTGAGTTTTTGCGATGGTCTGCAGGGTGTCATGGTGAAAATGGCCCAAGCACAAGCAACCTTTCGAAAGAAACGTGTTCGCGACAGGTCTGGCCGTCTCGAATAGATTCAAATTGCAAAACATATGGAAAAGTCGTCGGGAATGAGTTGGTCATATCCTCGTTTTGCCTGCAACATCCCCCAAGTTTGAATATATTCCTGGTTTGTGGTTTCAATTGTGCCTCATTTTCATTCATTTTCCATCACAATGAGGACTTTGCTGGACCGAAACAAATTTCTGGGATGTCACTGGCTCAAGTAATCATAAGAATCAGACCTAGTAGAAACCTCGTTTTGTTTCGTTTCTGTCATTCGTCGCTTGTAGTATCTAGTAGTTTTTTTGTACTTTCCTCATGATATGGATGGATTGTGGCCATAGACTGAAGATGACTTAACTATGTTTAGCCTTTTCGAGAGATGATTTTGATGCGGAGTCCACTTTTTATCCATATTTATCCACACTTATGGAATCCATATTTAAGATTTACCCTCTGGTAAACGTTTACATAACTATGGAAAATCACCATGCTATTAATGGGAAAACTCACTATTTCGACTGGGCCATGGCTTCAATAGCTAACTTTGTATGTTTACCAGATGGTAAATCCCATTAATATCCCATTTTTTATCACTATAAAATCCCATTAAGATTTATCCATATTTATCCCACTAACAGTTTTCAACATGCAGCCATTTGTCGTGCGTTTTATCAACTACCTTGAGTCGTGCTGGGCTGGAAAGCATCCCACGCATCGGATCCGTGGATAAAAAACCCATCCATTTGTTGGAAAAAAAAGGGGCTGGTTGACTATTGCTTTACTAAGATAATATACATATGTATATATATATATATATGTACATAATCATTTCTATATACTAAGATACTGTAATATCCATATATATAATATACACAGAATTGTGTATATACATACATATATATATACACATCATCATTTATGTATACAATATATGTATACATATATCGGATCCATAACTGGTGATCTTCCACTGTTTTTCAACGGTTGGTTTCCCTGGACCTGTTCCAGGAGGAGGCAGCTGAAGTTGCTGAAGGCTCCAAGGCGACGACGGGGTCGACTGGGTCGACGGGATGAGATCTCCGTTCTGAAGGGATTTCTGATTATTTTCATAAAAAAAAATGCTATGGGATGATTTATATTACTGATTTCTGATGGGATGATTTCTGAGATAAATATTACTTTTCTGTAAAACCCTGTGGTTGTGACTAACATAGCCATGGAAAATCCCAACCATAAATGGAGGTTTCTAGCTGGGAAAATCCACTATAAATGGGCCATATTTTCCATGGCTATGTTAAATAACCAGAGGGTATATTACTATGACCAAAACATGATCAGAAAGTTATTGTAAAATGATGAGAAATCAGAACATGTTATTTAGAATGATTTTCTATTGTATTATTATGATCACAAAGATTGTGAAACAATATGATCACAAATTATGTATCACAAAAAATGTAAAGATTTTTTTTTTTTTTAAACATTTTTTTTTTGTATTATTGTTATAACGAATACATTGTAAATACATGATCACAAAGTTATGTGATTTTGATGGAATTGATGTCTTTGGGATTTAGGACCATGATCACAAAGACGAAAATAACAACTATTTGTTATTATAAACAGACTCTTGTGATTATTATTTTTATATGGTTCTTACTTTTGCATACTTTTGCCTGAACTGTTACATCATGAAGTATCATTTGAAACTATCATGAGGTTTGTTATTGTTAACTATAGTTGAACCATATTAATAATATATATCAAATATCATGAACTCTCCGCCTTTGTGGCTGGTACTTTTCTGAAACTTGATTAAAACGACCTCCTTGCCATGGGGATGCGGCCAGAACGATGGGCATGAACTGACCCACGGTGCCCATCGTTCATTGTATTCGTCTTGTTGCTCTTATTATTCTGAATTGATTTGGGTGAAAGTAGCAGGAGACGTTTTTTTTTGATTTGAATGGTAAAAAAAAACAACATTGTATCCTAAAACATTGACATAATGTGAAGTACATCCCCAATTGTTATTGATTAAATCATATTAAACAAAATTAACTCCCCACTTTCCTTGCCTAAGTTGATTGACTCCACATTTGAATCGATAACATCCTCATCTTAGTCGCTGAAATCCCCATTTGAGTTGCCACAGAACTCTCTAATTTCAGGACCCATTGAGTTCATCCACAGTTGCTCTAAACCCAAAGTTTGGCCATTTTGAGTTGCTTAAGCCCAGATTTGTGTCTCTGAAAATTGAGAATCCAAAATGACCATCAAGCCACAGGGAAACTGGTGATTTGCCAAGATTTAGAGGACTTCCGCCTACTTTCTAGCCAAGCCCAAAACATCTGCTACCCCACGTCAAGTCCGCCAGGCGACCTGAGGGCGCGGTAGATTCAATGGCTGCACTGACTTCACCATGGTTAGGGGAATCATGCTCCAATTGAGCAGTGTTCAAAACCCCTGTTGGTTGATGATTACCCTCTGGTAAACATACAAAAAGCTATTGAAAATGGCCATAGAAATAGTGAGTTTTCCCATTAATAGCATGGTGATTTCCCATAGTTATGTAAACGTTTACCAGAGGGTATAGTGGATTATACTACCCAATATATTGGGGATTCTAATAATCCAAAAAGGGAAAACCCTATAAACCAACCAGTACAATGGAATGATAGAGGTATTGCATAATTTACATAATTTACAGGATATTACATGATATTACGATAATATCACCCTGTATTGTTACCCAATAGTTACATAATTTATGGACATATGGTTTTTGATCTCAACATTGTTCCATCCTGACAACTAACATTGAATAACTGAAAGTGGGGATTCAGAAGTGTTTTTAAGCAGCCAACATGGTGATTTTTCACTATAACTACCATTATTTAGCATCCCCCCACAGAATGTAGACATGTAGACCCTGTGAATTAGCCATCGTTAAACCTCCATTTGGCAGGGTTTCTGTCAGTTGGATTTGTGAATCATCCTTGATCAGGCGTATCATAAGTGGATTGTCCATGATCATCCCAGTTATAAGCATCAATCATCATGGTTGGGAGGATCACGGATTATCATCCTATGGATCATGCCAACTACCATCATGTCGCTAATTATCACATGAGCAGATTGACTGGTGCTGCCTGGGTCGTGCTTTGCCTGGGTTACAGTATTTTGCATCTCTTTACCATCCAGTAATTTTTCACATAGACATGGAACACCCAGCATTTTTGGCGACTTTTTCCTTGCGAAATCACGGTTGTTGACCAAGCCCCGACCCCAAAAAACCGATGTGGAAATCCGAAAAACATCGAGGGTTTGCTACTTGGGGTGCAGGCGGGATGACTTTTATGGGTACAACTACCATGGTCTAGCAACCTCCACACGTTGCCTGGCCCTGCTACCCTGCAACTGGTGAAATATCTCCGATGAGTTCACAACGGAACTGCGAACTAATCATAGGGAGCTCACAGCCATGCGGAATCTGAGCACCTTTAGGATATGCCAGAAATTTTTCCAGATCTAAATCCCTGGTTTAGTGACATCCTCCAGTAAAAATCCTGTAATTTTTTGCTTCAGATAGACATCGGATCAGCCGAGTGCAGAGTCTTTCTTGCGCACATTGTGGAAAGACACCTGAGATCCACGTGCCTCTCACCATGCAGTTCTCCCTTGCTCCCTGCCGGGGGCAAGGACGTCCTGTGGCTCGATGCGACGCAAAACTATCTGGGCCGCGTGGATGGGTGGGGATCAAACCGATCAAGATGCGACTTAACCTATGCGCATTGGGGCTTCAATTGACAAACATAGGGATTTACTCTCATGTACTGTATATTGAACCAACAACAAATGGGACTGACCAATCGAAACTAGTTTTGGTGTTTCAATACATTTCTCGTGCTACAAATGATGATGTTTGATGATGTTTGCACCTCATTGGGATTTTGCCAAATTTATCGTTTCTCCTCAAAAAGCTAGTGAAAACACTAGTGAAACAAACACACCATGTCGCGGTGTGAGCGAAAGGTGGATGCAATGGTTCCCATCAACTTCAAGAAACGTGACCAAACTGAAACGTTTGGTGGTTCCGGGCTGGTTCTCCCTATACCTTCTGGCATTTTAACATAATGGAAGCCATGGCCCATCACGGCCCATCACTGGCTAATGAGGTCATAGCATGTCCGTGTCTGCGTCTGCAACATTTTTGATCGGCCATCCACAGTTCACGGTTCATTTTGGACATGCACAGCGTGTGCCTACCAGCCTTCCCAAATGAGGTCAGTGGAGATTCAGGCTCAGAGCTAGGGCTAGAACAGTGAGAAATGACGTAATTCATAATATGCTACAGCTACAGTATTAGGTGATATTAGGTGTACAGGTAAGTTATCAGAAGGCTTAGGAAATTCATATGGTAATTTTTGACACTTCATTGATCTTGATTGCATTCGGGGCTTGAACGTAGCTATGGATAATCATCTATAAATGGACCGTGGCTTCCATAGCTATGGTGAATGACCAGATGGTCAATCCAATAAAAACCCATCTGAAAACCATAGTAAATCCCATCGTTTGAAAAGACGTTCAGCTGCCCTGCGCGAAAAACCATGGCGGTCGCCGGCCTCGTGATCAACGCCTTCAAGGCGAAGATGAGCCAGCCATCACAGCTGGGGAAAGCGATGTGGCGAAGGGTAATTTCAATTTGCTGCCCTAAGAAGAGTTAGCAAAATTGGTTTATATCATTTACTGTATATCATTTAATCTATGAAAATAATATATATATATATATCCTTGTGTATAAATATCTAGAGTAACTAGGGTTGTTGTAGTGATTGTAAGTATAGTTGGGTTGATACAGCAACTTATAAACTTGGGGCTTGCGCACGGGTTTCACTGATTTTACCGTAAAACATGGGGCGGGTCATGATTCAACCAGCAATTATTGGGAATCAATATGAATCAATCATATCAATCACATGTGGGATCCACAAACATAAGCTTTTGCCATGTATGCGGGTATACCGGTATACCCAGCTACAGATAATTTATTGCAGGGCATCTAAGATATGTACTGTAAGTCCCAGTTAGCAATCCCCAACAGGATTGCTGAGTCTCATGAACTACAGAATTTACAAACTACAGAACTTACAGTGCCACTGTGCTGCTCCGTCAGGCGAGCGATCAGGTGGTGGCCATTGGGATTTTTTGTTTGGCCCTCAGAGAGTCTGCCTGAAATGGGCCAGGGCCCCCCACGACTCACGGCCATCATTCAGAATATGGTGCCCATTCAACGGTACCGTTGTTGATTTTTTCGGGCTACGCTTTTTTTTTAGACACACCCGGCTGTGGGTTCGTGGATCAATAGCTATACCCTCTTGTTATTTAACATAGCTATGGAAAATGGATGAAAATGGCCCATAGAAATAGATGATTTTCCCAGCTAGAAACCTCCATTTATAAGGGATTTTCCATGGCTATGTTAAATAACCAGATGGTAAAACAAGTTTTAGGTGGAGATGAACATCCATTTGTTGATGGTTTTGTTGATGGTGAACCCCAGGGGCCCCATGGTGAAAAACCCATCCCCATGTGGCCCCTGAGCATATGAAATACGGCAACTTTATGAGACTTGGCCGCCAGACCTGAACAATTGTTGGGGTCAAATTTTTCTGGGGGCAGATAACTCATCCCAGAATTCTATAAAATTCTATGAAGGAAAATCTTACAGAATCTTCCAGTGTTTGGAGCTCTCAGACCATGGCGAAAACTGTAACACATCCCAAATCCATCGGTGTCCCTGGACACAGCTGCGTTCTTTCCTACTGTTCTGTATGCCCCCCTGGAATAGGCATAAGAAGCAAGAAACCGTTGTGCCTAAGATGTTGCAAATGCCTGCGACCAAAAAGCTCCCCCCAAGAATTTGTTGAGCATCTTGAATGCTCCGGACCATGCCAGGCGATGGGCAGAACATCCCTGAAGAATTGAGAAATTCCAAGAACATTGCGAAGGCGCGTGAATGAGTGGAACAGATTGGAGCACCAGATGAATATGGCAATATGGGTTCAAAAAAAGTCGGGGACCCCCTTTTTAAAGGACCCAAATCCGGTGATTCCACCCGGCCCTTGAGGCCATGGCCGCCATCCTGATCATCCGAAAAAAAAAGCATCGTAAATGTTTTTTTTTTGTGGTCAACCTAATGAACACAATAAGAATCCATATCCTATATATATATTATATACATATATACATATATACATATACATATATATATATATATATGTGTGGTCTAACCATATACCTAACATGATCATTTCGTTTGACCATCCGAAGCTTGGGAAGCTTGGTGAAATGTTTCGCCTGGCAGGTGATGGGCGAAGTGGAAGTCTTAGAAAAGGATGATGCCAGACGTCGCTTTCCGAGGCAGGGACCCAAACATGCCATGGGTAGCTACCCGGAAATGACATTCGCAGTGAGGAACTGGAAGGCCCAGAAATCATATGAAACAATGAATGACCGTTACAAAAAAAAGGTGATTGTCCACAGCTATGTCAAACTACCGGTGCAAGCAACCAAAGACTGGGGAGAACACTGGGGTTGCTGATCTGTAGTGTTACTTTGACTTGTTGAAGCGTTTTTTTTTCACGAGTGGTCAACCAACTATTTGCGCAATCTATAGAGGGGAATGTATGATATTGTTTATGTCTTTGGTTCATCTTAAGCAAATTCAAGTTTAGTAACCAATTCTTATCCAAGGGTTGCTAAGATTCGAAACCAATTCTTACAAATTCTACCCAATTCTAACTTAGCTGGTGTGTTTAACTACTGTTCGCAGCATCAAACAGCACGCGCTTCAACTGTTTTATTGCTATCAAAATCATACCCTCCGGAAACCAAACACGGCAATACGCAATAGAATTTCATCCTTTTGCAGATGTTTATGTTTATTCCCTTATAACCGGCCATGTTTGAGTACCGCAAGGTACATATATTTTGGGGGACAAACATCCACTAGCACCAGCTACTTTGCTGTGAAATACAGGGGTGCAGGGTTTTGCCCATACCCATGTATGCTTCAACTCCTACTTGGTTTCATCAACCGCAATCAGCAAAGATTGTTGCGATGGGGTGACATTGCCCTACTATCTGCCACAAAGGCCAGCTTGGGCATCCCAAAAACACAAACCAAGACTGTAGCAAGGCGACGAAACACGTGGTGGATATCTATTATATATATATGAAATATAATAATAATAATAATTAATAATAATAATAATATATATATATGTATGTAATATACGATAATATATATATATATATGTAATATAATATAATATATATGTATGTAATATAATGTAATATATATGTAAAATGATATATATATATATATATGTAATATAATATAATAGATATGTAATGCAATATATATATAATATAATATAATACAAATATGATATAATATAATATGATATAATATAATATGATACGATATAATATAATATAATAAAATATAATGTGATATAATGTAATATGATATACATAATATGATATAATATGCTGATATAATATAATATAATATAATATAATGTAATATAATATATGTACATATATGTATACCCATGAGTATTAACATAGTATTCTTCAGTCGCGATTCCACATGCAGTGACACTGAGGAGTGACAGTTTTATAGTCATAGATGTCCCTTTCCCCACTGGTTGGTTTAATATACACATATATAATAGATGGTTTCCCCATTCAAACCAACCAATAGGTAGAGGATAAGAAATAATATGCCAAACCAGCCTCAACTAAAATTTTCCTAGCACAATGTTGGTTTGAACCCTTCCAAATTGCTGGGAATATCGTTGATAAAATGGTTGATGATAGGGGATTATACTATCCAACAAGCTGGGGATGACCATTATATAAACAATTTATATCAACTTATATTGTTTATCTATCCAGTGGTTAGGAGGGAGTGGTTGAGAGCTAGGGATATCCATATTCCCTACTACATGGGGACTAAGACTTTCCCGAGCACATGATAGATCATCTCGGAGTTGACAAACAAATTCAGCTTGGTGATATTTTGACCAGATTGCTAGATTCATTAGGAACACATCCCAAGTTATAACTCAGTACGTGATAGTTACACCGTAAATTATTTAAACACATCCAACTTTTTTTCTTGATTTCATTATTTCCACTCGTCGGGCCCAAACCAACAGACACAGGTTTTTGAAGGCTTCACTTTGCAGTGTGAAGTTGCTGGTGTTTTTTCTTGTTTTGATTGTTTTATATTAGTTATTTTTGTTTTTTTCATCATTTTTATAACATAGCCAATACAACCCCGCTTATGATCATGATTTGTTGCTTCAGCGCCATTGGTTCCAGGTTGATGGAGCTCTCAGAACCTTTTGGTTCCGTCGCTTGGAGCGATGCGATGGCAATTGCCGGCGCTGAATAGAGATTTCACCAAGAAAAGTGGGAGTAAGTCAGCTCTACTATGGTAATGAAGTGGGCATTTGTTGGGATAAATATCTATATACCTGAAGTATCGCGGGATTTAGTGCTGAAAATGAGGCAAACCTTCATTTTCTTGATTTGAATGGACTTAAATGAGGTTTCAAATTATCAAATCAGGGGGTACCCAAGTTTTGGACAAGACCTGAATATCCCTTCAAGAAATCCACCAGTACTGAGAGGACGCTCTCTGATTGATCGAAGGTTGGGGGAATGCTTGTAACAAGCCAAGCCGTTTGTGGAAATATGGGACATTCTCCACCTTTTGCCAAATTTGCTTGGGGAAATTTCCCACTCATCCACGCTCACTTTTTGATACTTTTTGGGGGCATGTCCAGAATAAGTCAACTTTCCCCAGAATAGTCCAATGATGTCCAATGTTTCTTGAAGCTTCCAGGCCAATATGCAGGCCTTCTAGCATGCGAAGATAAGATTGTGGGGTTGTGTAGAGGGTAAGCCTTGAGACCCAAAAGCCTTCCATTGGAAGTTTGCGTGACAAGAGGGCCTTCCTAGTGTGGCCATCTCTTAGTGCTTCAATATCAGCGTGTTAACCAAGCTGGGAACCGACTACCTCCTGGTTCACCATGGCTGGTAGCCACTTTTCTGATGAATCTCCCCTTGTTTGTTGTTTGCGGAAGATACATATATATGTATATATCTATACGTCATGTATGTATCATATATATATATATGTATACACACCATTTTTCATATGATCTCAGTATATCTCAATTACATCACCGATGATGAGTGTCATAATGTCATTCTTGTTCGCTGAATCCCAAGTCCGGTTCCTGTTTTTGTTTTGTCAAAACACTATGTCTTTGTGGGTTCAGCCCCTATGTTTCCTGGATGAACAACAATCGTTTCTAGGTCACAAAATCACTAACTCCCAAATTTTGTTTGATTTAAAACTGATATCATCAATCACTACCCTGGGGTAAACTAACATAGATGCACAAAACCCATGGTATCCCCCTTCAGAAATTATCTCCATGATAGAATTTCCACATCTATGTTACAAATGTTGGTTTACAGGAGGATATCATGATATCATCCCCAATTTTTGGCCTCATCAACTCAAGTGGGTCTATCCCGCATTTGATGATTTTCCCAGCACTGAAGCTCCATTTTCATCGAGGATTTTCCAGCCAGGCATGTTGGATGGGTAAATCACCATTTTAATCCCACGAGATTTCCATGATATTCCTATGATATTCCCATGATATTCCTATGATATTCCCATGATCATCCTATGATATTCCCCTGATCATCAGAGGGTAACTCAGATCAAGACCGCTGTTTCGGTCTGCGGCAGACCCATGTTCGCCTGGCAAAGATCCGCGGCACCGAGTTCTACGGGATTGGTGGGGGCACCACATACACGTTGGCAACGGAAGAATGGGGTGAGTTCATCGTGATGGCCAATCAACAAGAATATTATATTATACTTCATTATTATGATCTAGTTTCATCCAATTTTTGGTATGATTACTGTATTCATCATCCACTTAGAATCATTGTGATGAACATCAAAAAAGAAATTTATTTGTACATCGGAAGTATGTTCATTATTGTTGGGCCAATAAACAGAGATTGTTCTTAACTAACCATTTCTTGGTGACTTAACATTGACATAATTTGAACACCATAGTTGCTAGCCAATCCTCGGAGTGTGATGATTGGGTTTATCATGTTTCCAAGATAGGCTATAATGAGTACCCTCTGGTGAACTAACATAGCAATGGAAAATCACCATTTTTCATGGGAAAATCCACTATTTCTATGGCCATTTTCCATTGGTATGTTACTTCACCAGAGGGAAATGTCACCCCTCTTGGCCTTGGATTGGACCGCTTGAAGAATCGAGCGAACTGGATTTTATTGAGGATCTACCTATAGTAATACCCTAAACGATTTGCTTATAAAGATTGTGCGATTCGAAGCTTTGCCAAGCTTTGCCCATTGAACAAGGTTAATTGATTATATATATATACATAGCCATAAACATGGGGATATAACGATGCATAAGCAACGGGAATTTTTCACCATCAACGTAATTATTCTTTTTCTGGATTGAATCATCAGGTGATCAGTTTCTTCATGGGTAATTTGTTTGTTCGTTGTTGAAATTCAAGGCAGATTTGGGTGTGCTGTCCCACTTGTGGTTAGATACACACTATTTGCAGGGTATTGTTGGTTAAGCTTTGAAACTAACAGAGAAAAACACGTTTTCATTGCTTGGATAATCTTTCACAGTTTCCTTGAAACCTACCAAGGGACCAACCCTGATTTGCACGGACAATTTTTGGATTTTGGGAGGAACTACAAAAAAAGTCACTGAAATGGGTGAACACTTTGGTATGGCTCACCAAGCGATGCTAGCAGACCAAAAAGTTCGCTCCATGTTTCCAGACTGGTGGAGCCGATGTTTGGGCTCAGTCTGGTTCAATCAATGGTTACCCTCTGGTAATTTAACATAGCTATTGAAAATGGCCATTTATAGTTGATTTTCCCATTAAAAATTGTGATTTTCCATAGTTATGTTAGTTTACCAGAGGGTAATGGACTTCCTGCTATAATGTTTACTCAACGCAAAAACTTGATCAGGGTCAGGGTGGTTCTTTGGTCGCCGAGACACATTTGCAGAGGGTGCGATTCGGTTGCAATTGAACGTGTCTAAGCTCGTGCTTGGATATTTTTGAGCGTAACCAAGTGATTTGCAGAACGCAGCTGAAATCCAAATCCATGTTTGTATCCGAGTGATAAAGACAGCAGGTCCCAGTTAGGGTCGCCTTCAAATCCCTTCGTCCTTCCTCCGACCATATTAAATGAAATACCCGCAACAAAATGCAGGAGAAATCTATTGGATCTATTCATGACAGTTCAGGTCCTCAAGACGGGGCCCCACTAAAATGGGAAGAGTATTGAAAGTTCCTTACCTGAACTATGAACTGTAGATATAGTATAAATATCTATAAATCATAGAATACACTTCATCATGTTTTATGAAGCTATCACCTTAGTCATTTTCAGCGAGGTGCTGGGCCAAACCAGCGAATATACCATTGGGCCGCGCACCTGGCCGTGGCGCTGAGCGCGGCAATTGCAACGAGGAGAGAATGCTGCGGGCGTTTTTTGAGTTTTGCTGACCATGGTGACTTGAGCAACAAAAATGGCAGGGATTAAATGGGGATTAATGTGATTTTTCATGTTAGTTAGTTCTAATGGGATTTGATGGGAAGGTATCATGGGGATTGCAGTCGGTGAGAAAAGCCTGGTTATTTGATGTTACTGTTATTTGTATAGGTAGAGAGGTGGTCCACTTGTAATGAGGGCGTCATGCACTAAGGATGAACCAGGATGAGATCATCCGGATGATGATAGTTAGGACAGTTATGGACAGTTAGGATTGGGGGAATTCTGGTGTATGGATTTTAGGAACATACCCTATTTTGCCTATTCTGATTCATTGCTAATCATCAGTAAATATCAATCAGAATCAGTAAAACAAAGGTTTTTCAGACATATTACTGTACCCAGAGAGTTTTCTGGGTCCTTGCATTTCCCCATGATATGAGGGGTTAAGCTATGAAACATCGCCTCATGGTATTCATCAATTTTTCTGTTATTTTTCGGGTATTGAACATCACTTGCCTTCGGGGAGGTCCCAAATAAAGGTTTTACATGTCGTTTCCGTCCACGTCCGTAAACAGGGATCACCTGTACAGACTTCTCCGACTGGCTTTAGCTTATCAGCCTATCATCAAGAAATGGATAGTCATGAAGACTCTTCTTTTTCAGGGCGGAAATGCTGACTTTGGTATCTTTGGCAATGACTGCGTCCATCAGATACGGCAGGAAGAAGGAGTGGAAGAACGGTTTCAAGAATCTGAACCAGATGATGGACGAGGCTGCGCGGGGTGGAGCATGCAAGAACTGGGGAGCTCACGAGCCCAGGGAGATCAAACATGGAAAGCATCAAGTGAAACCTTGACTTGAGGTCTCAAACATTGAAGCACCAAAGCAATGTGGTCAATGCCCACACAAAAAACATTCAACAACTACCATTTGGGGAGTATTTTTGCCACTTATGTGTGGCAAATTTGTCGATCGTTATGATTTTTTGTTTACCAGTTCATGATGATGGGACTCCCGCGTAACTTGACCATGGTAATCTTTAGACATTCTGGACGCTTCAGATTTTGGATGATACCTTCCCAATTGGCAGTGTGTCAAAACCTTGTACCCCTGGTGAACATCAAAATAGCTGGTAAATGGATGTTCATCCCACTAAAAATGTATCTATAGGTATTGATCCATACCCAATTGATCATAAAAAATAACTTTATGAATGACCAAGTAATGGTTTTTTTCCAGTACATGCTACCAGACTTTCTGTGGACGTTTCAAAAAGAGACATCCATAGACATCCCACATGTCAAAGAGACAATGCAGCCAACACTCCGAAAGATTTTATACCTTAAGATCATATATGGGTTTGTCTGAAAATTAGGGATACCGGGATACCACCAATTATAGCCACAACCAGTAGGGAAAAAGATGATTATCATCCACCGGAAGGGCCACGATTTTTTAGACCATGACAAACCCATATCAAAAGTGCCACAAAAACTGAATTTGGTCTCGTGATGATGCTGCACTGTTCTGGTATACCACTTAATAGCCAAGGCTAATATTAATAGAATTGTGAACATCTCATAGGAAGTTATGCTGCTCCCCCTTGCACCAAAACAATCAAATCCGCAGTGTCTAGGATGGACAAGTTCAACAGCTACTTGGACAGATCAAAATACGAATCTAAACGTCGAGCAGTCGAAACCATGAAACGACACTTTGATACCATCAAATTATGAATTCATGGCCACACAATTACTAACATCATTGAACACATGTCGCATTGGATTTGTTCTTTTTGCGGGCCCCTGTTGTGGGTCTCATGGTCGCCCTTGTTCCTGCGCTTGGCCAGGCTTACAGTCGCCTGAAACAAAAAACTGCAACTGTCAGGCCTACATCGTCTCAGGACCCTTTGCTGAAACAAGAAGAATCAAACCTGATCAAACTAAGCCATGTGTGATCTAATCCCTTTCCCTTAATGATTAGTACAGCCCCCAGCCATGGTTTAATAGGGAATTTGCACATATTTGTGACCATTTAGGGGGTGTCTAATACTACGGGGATTGGATCATAAATATCTATGCAATGATGAAGTGGTATCCATCATATAAGACTGAATATGGATGAACACCGGAATGATGGTTTTAGGATGTCCGGATCATCAGTTTCAATTTCCACTGGAATATGTTGGATGGATGTCCATCAAAGCCAATCGAGTCTACCACCCCTGAGTTGGAGTGCCCAATTCCCGGAACAAAGTTGTTTGATGCCCACAGGCCCCATGCTTTCCAGGGTGTTGGTACCTGAGAATCTCATATGAGGTATGGAAACTCTGGTAGACCTGTTAATACTTTTTGCTTGCGGAAAGGAATCAGGCAAATAGTAAAGACGGTTTGCAGATGTGACGTATTCCCATTGCCAGCTCCAAAACGCAGTTTCAAAAAGCTTATAGCATATTTTTGTTTGCAATACATGGAGTCATATCCAAGGTTAGCAAGTGTGCTGGGACAAGTATCTGAACTTCGAAAATGGATGTATATGGATCACAGATGGTGAGTAGCTATGATATAGCCATATAGCCCACGACATCCCAGGTGTGATTCACTCGCCAATCAAGTGACTAAGTGCGAACTTGGGGGTTGACCCAAGCCATCCAAGTTTGAGGTCCAAACTGTTGACCCTGTTGGTCCTCACAGAGAAGATATCTTGGATTGGCGCATTCTTTTGGGTGACCTTACTGGGATGAAAGGTATGATCCTTGAAGTTGGAAAGTGATGGATAACTGACCAGCGCCTGAAACTAGAACATGATTAAAAGTTGATGTTGGATTCCACATTAGATCCAAGCCCTTTTTCTTGCCAAAAACAAATTGTCAACCCAGGGGCTTTGGGATCCAACGCCATCGACACGCGACGAGTGGGATTCACGACATCGAAGAGACGACTGGGATCGCAAGGACCAGAGCTCTCAGAGGTCGGACTGCTCTGGGAAATCCAATCCATTTGGGCACTGGAAAATCCCAGGAACATTTACATCGTGAAAAAAGTGGAAAATATAAGATATAAAAATACCATCTGGTTATGACTAACAGTTTGCCATGGAAAATCAGCTATTAATAGGTAAACCATCTATTTCTATGGGCCATTTTCCATGGCTATGTTAAATAACCAGATGGTATGTATACTACAATATTCGACTTGTTTCACCCATGAAACTGAAACAGCGGCAATTCCCCATTGCCATGGGAATGGGTCAAGATCGTAACAGCAGGGGGCTTGCAGCAACTGTCTCACTTGTCAGGAGGACGTTGTGATCGTGGGTTGTAGCTTCCCCAACTCGTTTCATTGTTGTTAAAAAGTGGTTACCCTCTGGTGAACTAACATAGCAATCACCATTTTTCATGGGAAATCCACTATAAATGGCCATTTTCCATTGCTATGTTAGTTCACCAGAGGGTACAACCAAATACTTGGTGACTCGAAAAGATCATTGGGCCTGGCAAGGATCGGAGACTTAGGATTTGTTAGATGATCATCCAGGGAGGCTTTAGCGCTGCTATTTGGGTTTGTACCATCCATTTTTTTGGCTCAACGTTGCCACTGTCACAACCTCATGGATTGATAGATTTCCCAGGGAACTCTAAACAAGCAGAAGTTTCATGAAGTTTCCCTTTGGGGCTCGAACGAATCCCTATACAAATGGTTGGCAGTGGGACACCACCAGCAGCTTGAAGCTTTAGGACATGGGGATGTTTCAATGGGACAGCCCCAAAGCTATCCCCGCCTCTTTGGCAACGGTTTTGTTGCCGGTTGATCTCCCCATGATCGCTAGATTCTATGTGTCCAAACACCATTGACATATCCTAAATTATGCAGGAATTAATATTGTGAATCTGTTTGAAACACTTTGAAACATCAATCCCAACCTCAAGTTGGATTATCCCAGTGAGATATCACTGTATATACATATTTGATTTTGCTGGTCAAATCACAATTCTGTGGCTGACATCCAATTTTTTTTCGCACTATGTAAAAGTCACATGAATTCGTATCACGGTCTTCAAACAGTCCCAAATTGCCATCCAACCAGATTCCTTGGGTAATATATATATATGATATACATGATATATATATATATATATATGATACGTATTTGGCATCTTTCTCCCTTTTTTATTTACAGCGCCAATTTTTTAAAAATTGCTATCTCCCATATGCATCTTGCGGCTGTTTCCCTGCGAGATGGCAGATGTCCAGGTTGCGGATGGGTTCCTATGACCGCAGCAGTGACATGTCAGACGATGTCGGGGTTCATGGGGTGGTGCTTGGGGTTCTAAGCCATTTGCAAATGGGAGTTCCCACTCACGAACTTGCGTTCACCAGGATTGCTAACCACTTACTAAGTGGGATGATCCTCCAAGTGGTCATTGAAGTGGTGGATGTATCCATTGATCACGTTTTGTGAATCTGACTAAGGATCACTACCGACAAATACCATGTTTATCAATTTTTAGGGGATGAACATCCATTTGTAAGCCCTTTTAATGTGAGCACCAGGGCTACAGGGTTTTTGGAGTCACACCCAACCTTCTGACCTTCTGACGTTCACACCTTCATTTTAGGTTCAGGCTGGTGCAACCAGGAGTATCTTGGTTATGATCTCCACAGCAATCTGCACAGTGATCAGAGCCCACAAATGATGGCTATTTTCCAGTAAACTAACAAAGCTATGGAGACTGGCCCATTCATAGATGATTTACCTATTAAAAAAAACAGTTCGGTAAGCAGCGGTTGAAAATCCCAACCCATGGCTTGGTTCCAGCGAAATTTGGCCACTGTATTGGCCCCCAATACATACGAGAAGGACTGGTTGGTTCATTACTATTGTGACTAGGATTTATAGTGGATATATGATATATGAAATCAGCATATATATATACAGTATATATATATATGGAGCGTCCCTTCCTGCAACTGTGGAAAAATAGAAATACTTTTGATGTATCATCTGAAATTCTCGCACTATTTTACAAGTGAGCCCTTTTATATCCTTTTATATATGTATGCTATGATCTCAGTCTTTCCCCATTTGTTCAGTGCTGGTACACTCACCTGTCCGGTCAATGGCCTTCTGCCACAGGTACATGGAACAATTGGAACGATGGAGCTTGGAGAGACGAAGCCCGCCAGTGGTTGCGTCCGAGGTAGATTTCAAATCCACCTGGGGTATATCCCCATAACTGGGTCATGACGGTCATGATATGGGTTCTTAGTTCCCTTCCAAGCGGGATTCACATCCAGCCCCAAGTATTTCTCTGTTTACTGGGTAAATCGATTGGTCAAGGGGTTGGTTCATGGGTTCAAGTCAAAGGAACCATGTTTCATTTGAAGCTAAACACGATTTTCTTTTTACGGGGTATCTAGGGTTAGCCATTTCCATATTGCAAGTAGGGTTAGTTCACTTGCAGTTGGGGCCCAGTTGTCAACAGAGTGCAGCACCACCTGGTCGGCCAAATTGAGTGCAACACCGAGTACCAGTGGGGAAACAAATACGCACCTTAGCTGAAATAGTGGTGTAACGACGGGAGCTCCCTTTGCAGATAATTGACCAGTTGAAACTGGGGGTGAAATCCATTTAGCCCTGGTTGTTTTGAGAGAGAGGATCCCTCCAACAAGCAAATACTGGCCTACCACGGAATCTGTCTAGACCCCCGCCCAAACAGGTACAACCCTGACCAACCGTAAAATTGCAGGCTTGCACAATCTCCGGCTGGCGCATTACCTTGCCAGGCTACCTATATAACATCCTATTGATCAGTGCGTTACAACCCCATTTGACTCCTGCACCAGGGAGCCGTCACCATTGTGTTGAAAATTCAGAAATCCCCACCGCATTTGAAACTCGGGTATCTACATTGAAACCCAAACGCCCAGAAAATGACTGGTTGTTTCATTGTGCTGATAGGGCTAAGATTCACGACGTATATAATAAATTGTTGGAAAATCCTCTTCCAAGGTTGCTTTTCGCCCAAACCGGGATATGAATGGGAAAGCTGATGATTAACCCATCTAATAAACCTTATTGGGTGAATATGTGAAAGAAAAACATACCTATTGGAAGAAGAATTTGGAGATGTCTTCAACTGGGAGACCCCAACATATCGTGGTCATTTTTGAAAAACAGGAAACCAACGCTCAAGAGGGGTACCTCAATTTTGTGAAACACAGATAAACAACTGTTTTGTTGGTTAAATCAATGAAATCACCATAATCATAGCATATCATAACTATTTA
>Ga0126342_10000741_pt1 | contig 39478 bp, 39 predicted proteins | sample Cyp1metagenome_FD_92528 | JGI IMG/M metagenome (GOLD analysis project Ga0126342, IMG submission 92528) | Coral microbial communities from Lord Howe Island, Old Settlement Bay, Australia - Cyphastrea 1 metagenome | ecosystem: Host-associated > Invertebrates > Cnidaria > Coral ...
CAAAATGGCCAGGTCCTGAATTTGAGAGTAGGTCCTGAAAAGTTTTCTGGGTACTGAAAAAACAGGACTTTAGCACAGGGTCTGAAAAAAGACGTAGGTGGAAGATTCAAGTATGCTGTTGGGCTGCAAAGCTGGGTTAATTCAATATCTTAGGGACTTGCGGATTGTTCCGGTGGCGAGAAATCCTATTGACAAAGTCGCATCTTTAGTGGCAACGGAAGTTCTTGAACATTGCTCAAATGGGGCCTGGATTAGTTGAATCCTTGTTGTTGACGGCTTTAACATGCTTCCACCATATTTCTGTCATATAGTTAGTTTTATAATTACTTACATATAGATACATATAGACACACCACTATAATAGGATTTAACCATCAAAAAAAGGGACTGAACCAATGAAGGATGGCTTTGCGTTAAAATACCTGGGCAACGGGATAGATGGGGCATGGGGAACGCTACCATCATATATTTCTCCATCCATGATCTCAAAAGCATTCAATGGGGGATGAAACGTCAGATTTTGAGTAGCATATCTCCATCTACTGTATCTCACATGTTCCTTCGGTTGGGTGACATGATTCCTTCCCCTGACTCTCTCTCTCTCTCTCTCTCTCTTTCTCTATACTGTATATAAATATTAAACATACGCCCATCGTTTCAATCCTGCTTTGGTATCGGTCCATTTTGTTTCATCATTTACCGCTGTTAAAAGCGGTGTTTTTTTCATCGCGAACCCTAACAAATTGCCAGATGGTATATGTTTCTTGAACAATGAATGTTTCAGACATGTTTTGGGGAACCGCCAGCCATTATCAGTTTGATATTTTTCATCAGCTAGGACCAGTTGGCAAGTGTCCAGTGACTGCTAGTATTAGTTGGGTTGAGAATGGTATGGGAGAAACACGTGAAATCTGGATATCTCCCGAAGGAACATGCATGGTTCTACTCCCGCTAGTGGGCTGGCATTTGTATGAGGGCTTCAGGGTTGATATGACGAGTGTTTGAATCATGTCACATCGGACTTCAAATTGGGCCATAGCAAAAGCAATGCAATTGACTTATTTGTTTTTGGGGGTTTCAAGGTTTACATGTTCCACCCTTATTCAAGGGATGGATTCTCCCAATTCAATTTGAGAGCCTGTTGGCCAAGATTTGCGTTACAGGCTTCGTTATAATTCCTGCCCAAACATACCTGTCTCGGAGGGGGAGCATGGGAAGCACGTATACCAATGCACCACTTGAAAGTGTGGGTTTTTGTTGGGCCTCAATCACCTACCCCATTTCAGTGATTAAGCCAATCATGTTATGACTATAATATATTGGGGTTAACAACCAACAGCCACAGATATATGGCCGCATCTTAAGCATCGATTTAACAGCATCAATGATACCATTTTTTCCACTGCAACTACCTCTGCAATTGATTATTAAATCCTTATTCAGTTGAATATATAACCAGTAATTACTATCGAACTTCTGGTGACCAAGTCTTTAGATCGTAACCAGCAATTGATCATCAACCAGTTCAAACCAGCAAAAAAAACCTGCAATTCTTTCTAAATCCAGTTTTTCCACTCCGAAAAAACGTTCAGAATTCCAGTTCAGTCAGTTATTGGACTGGGTGATGTCATCATCACTTTCTGGTTGGTGGTTTGGAACATTTTTTATTTTTCCACATATTGGGAATAATAAATATAATCCCAACTGACGAACTCATATTTTTCAGAGGGCTAGGGCTTTTCCCCACCAACCAGCTTTCAATCCTACCTTTTTCAACAGCATAAAATCACCAGAGCCAGGTTGCATGGATTGATCAGCGATGGATCCCTTGAAAAGCAGCAGCTACTGGCAGCCAGGTGGGTGGCGTTGAATTCTATCCAATCATGGAGAAATCATTAAGGGGCTAGTGTTGATCAGTTGGTTAATGATCTTACTGATGATCTTAGTGTTGATATATGATCGTACTGATGATCTTAGTGTTGATATATGATCTTACTGATGATCTTAGTGTTGATATATTGATATCTTGAATAGTGTTGGTTAGTGTTGATCAGTTGGTTACCCTCTGGTAAACGGGCTACATAACGAACTGGAAAATCACCATTTTCAGTTGGAAAACCCACTATTTCTATTTCCATTTTCAATAGCTATGTTAAATTACCAGAGGGTAATGATCTCACTGATGATCTTACTGTTGATATATTGATGATGATCTCATGGTGGTTACTTGGTTAATTGATTATCAACAGTTGATTATATAATGATGATAATGATCAACTAACCATAATCATCAATAGTTGGTTATATAATCATGATCTGGTTGGTGGTTTGGAACATGAATTTTATTTTTCCATATATTGGGAATAATATATAATCCCAACTGACTTTCATATTTTTCGGAGGGGTAGGTATACCACCAACCAGTGATACCCTCTGGTAATTTAACATAGCTATGGAAAATCACCATTTTTAATCGGAAAACTCACTATTTCTATGGCCATTTTCAATAGCTTTTTGTATGTTTACCAGAGGGTAAACCATGGTTAAACCATGATGTCAACCAGTGATAGTGTTGATTATATATATATATGATGATGATAATGATCAACTAACCATAATCATCAATAGTTGGTTATATAATAATGATAGTATGATGATGATTTCACTCCCTGAAATCTCGGCAACTCCGCTCCGCAGCCTGGCTGCAGGTCTCTTGTGGACCTCGACCTGGAGCTTTCGGATGACAGCGACTTGTGCTCCACGGCACAAGGCGTTGCAGTGGCAGGCAGGACTGGGAGGTGACGTATGTGTCTCCTGGTAGTTCGATGATTGATAGATATTTAATGATATGTAGAAATCTAGAATCTATTACTATTTATTCCTATTTACTGTACATATATTGATGATATATAGGTATTTACATATATTTAAGTACCTCATAGTTCCAGGTTTCCAACTGTTCTACGTATTCAAGGGTTGCTACACAGAATGACAACCTCTGTTAATCAATTGGGGGCACCCTGAAAAAGTGATGACATGCTGTTATATTGGGACCTACTGAGTAGTAAGCTGGGCTTTTGTATGGTTTTGTCACCATGGAAAAGTGATGATAAACATAAACCACTGCATTTTGGGTAGGCCGGTAGGCCTCATCAATATTTGAGACAAACCCATTTGGCGTTGCAGTCACCTTTCGTAACTTTACCTCTTTATGGGCGGTGATGAACACCAGGATTTCGATGGGAAAACACCGAACACGTCTATAAATGGAGGACTGTAATTGTCATTGAACTTCACCCATTTGAACCGATGAGGAAATATCATGAAATATCATGAAATATCTAGGGGCCCACTTCTTTCCTTCTGGGGCACAGGTTTGACAAGCCTCTTGGCGAGCTGGACTTGGGTAAGGGGCCGCCTCTCGGGACACTTGTGGGAGTTTATATACCCACAAAAATCATCAATATCATGGGGAGCTAGCCATTATATTGATTATATTGATTATGTGAGCTGTAACAATGATGATACCCAAATATCAAACATTGGGGAGTTTATATACCCACAATCTTTTTGGGGAGCTAGCCATTCAATATCATCAATTCAAAATGGGTAGCTGTAACCCATGTACCTACATGTATCGTCCCGTCCCAAGACATCATGATCTCGTTGCTCCTGGAAGCAGCCAGGGGGGGTTCGGGTGCATCAAATGCATCCCCAAAATTCATTGAACAGAATCTGGAAAAGAGAAATTTTCCATCTGGTTGGTGGTTTGGAACATGAAATTTATTTTTCCCATCATATTGGGAATGTCATCATCCCAACTGTTACTCAGTCCATCATTTTTCAGAGGGGTAGGGCGAAAAAACACCAACCAGCCATGGATTTTTCGCAAAGATCTGAGAATTGGATGAGAATTCCATCCATCCAGACTGGCGAAAAAAAACATGGACTCAGCGGTGACTCACTCTGGTGAGAAACGGCTCAGGTTTCTTAACATCGCTGTTCCCAGAGCATTTCAAGGCGGCTTCACCGCATGGTTTTTCGACCTGGTACGAAAATGAAGAAACTTGAAAACATGAATAAAAAACTGAAGAGCTGCATATGCACACATATAAATATATATATAATATATATAATATATATATAATATATATAATATATATATAATATATATATATATATAGTATATATATATATAATATATATATATATATATTATACGTATAGGCAGACAAGCATACACACTTGAGCAGATAGACTTGGCTCAACTTACCCTCCAGCAAGCTCACATCATTACTTGGCAGGTGCCCATCATTTCCCAAGGGCATGCTCGTACATGGTTGACTGCTGGTTTGGGCTGGTTTGGAATTTTGGGGACACTGCAGACACCCATAGTGATAATCCTTTTCTTAGGAGAATTCTGGGATTCCAAATCACCAATTCACCGAAACCACCAGGTAATCTTTGAGTCATCTACCCATATCACCCTTTGGGAAAGAAACGTGGCTTGCCGGAAAATCACTATTAATAGATATTATATGATTTTCCACTATACATGCTCATTTAGTTCAGGGATTTCCCAACCAGCCGTGTTTGATTACACCAGAGGGTATGTTAATCTAATGGCAACCTGCAATCAATTTTGATTGATTAATGGTCATCTAAAAGATAAGGTGTTTGATATGCATCATAAACAAACTATGATTTATGATGGATAGTATCTTTGTTGATGGCAATCTATATCAATCTATGATTGCTTAATTATGATTGATGATGAATAATGATTCATCATTATTTTTAATGATTTTTATTGATGGTAATGGCAATCTATGATTGATGAATCATCCTCAATCCACTGCGAAATTCTGTCGTCCTGTCCCGGACGCCAGGCGAGACGAACGAAGCGCGGTCCGCCCTTTGCGTTTCGCTTCCTGGTTCCCTCGACCCATCCAGCACCGTGAGGGCACCCCCATGTGTAAATATGTTAAATATGAAGTGGGGCCCCCTAGATAGCTAAGTTGGTTTATAACTCCAATAACTATGGTTTATGGTACTTATAACTATATTTACTGGGGCTTATAAACCAACTTATAACTGGGGGGCCCCACATTGTATGAAGCCCTTGAATTCTGGAAAACAGCGTGCAGATTGTGATGCTACACGGGATGTTCGTGGGCGCCGTGAGGGTCTTTGGGCTTTGCGGGAAGCTGCCTTCATGGCAGCTGTTTCAGGAGTATGGAAAGCGCCACGGCCATGTGCTTTGGTATGTATGCTTGGCATCAATGAGTCACACAACGGAACGGTACACTAATGTTCCAGACAGAATCAAGGGATGCCCCTTCTCCCCCGATTTGACAGCCAGTTTTGTTGGACTTTTGGACCATTTTCCAACCACAAAAGACAAGATTCAGTAGATAATTGTAAGGACACACACATACACACACACACATATATATATGTAATACATATATATATATTCATATAACTAGTTATAACTATGCATATATATATATATATATATATATATATATATCGGCAGAATAGGTGCCATGTTTGGATCTACGTGCCGTGCCACTTTGGAATCTCCTTGGATTCTCCGCTCAGCTTCGGTGCTCTTTGACTCACCTGCAGCTGGGGCAAAACGGAGCGAAAATGTAGGGTGGACGGGTGGACGATGGCGGAAACGTTACGGGCCTGGGATACCCTCTGGTAAACTAACATAGCTATTGAAAATGGCCATAGAAATAGTGGATTTACCCATTAAAAATGGTGATTTTCCAGTTCGCTATGTTAAATTATCAGAGGGTAGGTCAATGGTAGGCAGCCTCTGATTACATTCTTCTTGTCATATAGACTGATAGATAGATGGATAGCTGCTAGCAGGCTGCTGGATAGCTTTATATTTTCTAATTATATGAATTGATAGGTTGGTGGATGATAGGCAGACAGACAGGCAGATAGATGGAACGGTACTTACATCTCAAAACTATACTTATACTAACATAGATTCAAGGAAGCAAAATTCAGAAGTACTGTCGTTTTTCGTAACCCCGGAGTTTTGATCCTTGATTGCTTACACGGTACATGTTTACGGTTACATCATGTCCACATCGACATGTACAAACATACATACATACTTACATATATATATATGTATAATATATATATATATACATATACATATATATATATATACATATACATATACATAATTAAATAAATAAACACACACACACAGTATACGTATGGTTTTGTACGTGTGAATGTGCATGTTTATTGGTTCCATCGCTAACTCTTTTCTGCCAGCGCCATCAGGCGCGCACCGCTGGCCTTCCAGTCTTCCTGGCAGACCCCGCGCAGCGCAAGGCGTGGATTTTCCGCGGCTGGGTCAAGATTTAAGACTCAGGAGGCCACAGATTGGAATGTCTATTTATTACACCATTTTAGTGGGTTACCCTGGTTTAATGGAGGTTTAATGGGATTTAATGGGATTTAATGGGATATAATGGTGATATACCATCTGGTTATTTAACATCGCCATGGAAAATTGCCCATAGAAATAGATGATTTTCCCAGCTATAAAGCCTCATTTATATAAGGGATTTTCCATGGCTATGTTAAATAACCAGAGGGTAATATTTGTAGTACTAACCATCCATTTTTAGGCTACCTAAAAAATGGATCCACAGCCAATTGATTTTTGTCATATCCCTTGTTGTTTACCTTAGGAACAGAATATCTTGTGAACAACTCTTTATTTTATGAGACAGGATGTACATGTTTGTTTCTTTTCTGAAGGCTGTTTTTTGTGAACATGTGTTTGTTTCATTTTTTTGCCGACATGATATTACCAACAAATCAAGCGCTCAAAGCTACCAACCAGTGAAGGGGACTTGTTTCTTTCAGATATAGAGTTTTTTTTTATTACAGTACCATTTGTTTTTGAATTGGGAAATGGGGGTATGACATGATATGACCAACAATCAAGGGGTCTAGGATCAGGTTCTCTTTGGTTCTGCTCTTCCATTTTTCGTATTTTTTAACCTATCTACATTTTTGGTGGCTGGAACCCCCCTTTACCTTTTCGCAATCTAACATGGCTATGGAAGCCATGGCCCAATTAGTTCAATGATTTACCCATCGAACATGGCGGTCTTGACTATATAGTTATGTAACAAAATACGAGGTACATGCCATGGTTAAATCCCCCCCATTTTTTCCAACATTTTGATTGGTTAAATCCCCCATTCCCCGTATATTTTTCTCGGACAAAGCTGGCCGTTGTCGCAGCCCCGGTATCTTCCCGCCCTGCTTAACCGGGGCGCCTGGGTGTCAACACCGCCATGCTGCGCCTCAGCGTGCTGCGGCCGGCGCTGGCCGCGCGGCTGAGAATGGAACCCGTGTTCGCGAGGCAGGGGTGCTGCAGCAGTCGGGATTTGTTTCCATTGAGCAGTGATCAAGACCCCTATTGGTTGATGAGTGGGGATTATACTAGCCAATATACCCTCTGGTAAAGTAACATAACTATGGAAAATCACAATTTTTCATGGGAAAACTTACTATAAATGGCCATTTTCAATAGCTACGTTAAATTACCAGAGGGTATTGAGAATGATGATAATCCAATAGGATCCAATAGGGGAATCCCTAAAAACCAAGCAGTATAATGGAATGGCCGGGGGATTTGGAACACTTCTCAATTTAAAGATATCGGATGATATCGGGACATCCAATGGGGGAGTTTGCCTGGAGAAACCTGGGATTTCAATGGGGATATAATGGGGATATACCATCTGGTTATGACTAACATAGCCATGGAAAATCACAATTTTTAATAGATAAACCATCTATAAATGGGCCATTTTCCATGGCGAACTGTTAAATAACCAAAGGGTATACCATGCTTTGCCCTCTGGTAATCCAACACTTTGCCATGGAAAATGATCGTTTTCAATGGCTATGTCAAGTCACCACGGGGTACCTTCCCCATGGCGTAGGCCCGCGTACCCATTGCCTTAGGTACCCTAAGTTAGGGTATAGGACAAAAGCACCCAACACAAAACCTGCTCAATTTGAGTTTAGTGAAAATCATTGCATCTTCATTTTACAAGTGAGCCAGTTGGCTGTTCCGCACATATATATATATATACATATGTACACACACATATATAATATATATATATATATATATAACTCCTGCACAAATAGGTTGTGGCTCATGCTTCCTCCACCGAAAAACTCGAGGATGGCCAGACGTGGCTGCGGGTCTGAGATGGCAGCATTGCATAAGAGTCCTATTGTTCAGCTCCTTTGGAAAGAGACTTGAGCTTCTGCACGGCAGTGTTCATGACTGCGTAAGGCTATTTCTATACAATGTATTGCTTTTATTTACAGTAGTGTTTATAGTTTCATCAATAGTTCTTCACAATTCGATTCCCTCTTCACCCAATGAAGACATTTTCTGATGAAAAAAACATAGGCCATTGCACAGTCATGGATGCTTCGATGGTTTTCCAGCTTGGGATTACCGGGTTTGGCCCTTTAGGGTTCTTCAAGGCTTACTAGAGTCCCGAAAAGGTCGAAGAAAAAATAAGGTTGTATCAGTGGTGTATCAGTTTATGATAGTTTAATCCCATGACGGATCCATGGTGCTGGTATATTAATGCTAACATGACTGGGGTATATTGATGGTAAATGTTAGCATATATACCATACATGGATCCTATGGGAATATAGTTTATGTAATGATTGAAACATGAACGAAAATTGATGGGAAATTAAAGCATTCGGAAATTGATGGGAGTTCACCAGCGCGACTGATGATTTGCTGGGCATTCTCGAATTCGAACCCTCAACAAGCATATGGATTTTGAGACAACCGTGACTTTGTTCCGGCCATCGAATCTAACGTGGCATTTTGGACTGTTTTTCCATGTTTTTCCTCACCAAATGATTGGAATTTCCAGTCTGCCAATGCTGCCAATGCTTGATTGTCAGAGGGCATGTCTATTTTATGCTTTAAACATCTTTAAACCACATGTTTATTGGTCGAATCCTAGTGTTTCATCCAAAATCCCCTCACGTTTGCTGTGTTCAGATCCGGCAGATCCGATTGAGGTAAAATCCACTGCCAACAAAGCTCAATGTTGGTGACAATCTCAATTTTGGGTTGCTTACCCTCTGGTTATGACTAACATAGCCATGGAAAATCACCATTTTTAATAGGTGAACCATCTATAAATGGGCCATTTTCCATGGCTATGTTCAATAACCAGATGGTAAATCACTGACATTCCCCATCTTTTGTTTGATTCAATCCATTTCAATCCCCTTTTGTTGGCGTAAAAAAAATCCCCACCATCGCCCCCGGTTGGCGCCGCGGAACCTAGGAGCGCGCCAACCAGGCGCGGGTCACCGCCAGCGGTGCCAAGCCCCAGGACCACATTCTGACGAAAACCCCCAAGAGCTCCAGCACCTTGGAGAAAAGCCCAGTGGCAGTGACCATCATGGACAATATTGGAGGTTTCCTATGGAAATTTCGTGGGTTTACCCATTATATCCATGGTGATTATCCAACTGGTCATTGAAATATTGGTTAATATGACTATTTTTGTTGGCCATATTGGATTTATATGGATTTATGTCATTCGGAATGATGGATTTATGGTTAATCAGTTGGAGGTTTCCAAAGAGAAAATTTCGTGGATTTACCCATGGATTATCCATGGTGATTATCTGATCATTGATATACTGGTTGGTGGTCTGGAACCATGGAATTTTGAATGACTTTCCATATATTGGGAATGTCATCATCCCAACTGACGAACTCATATTTTTCAGAGGGGTAGGTCAATCACCAACCAGACAATATTGGAGGTTTCCTATGGGGGGTTCCCCAAAATGGATGGTTTCTTTTGGGCATATCCGATCTAGAAATGGATGATTTAGGGGTACCCCCATTTTAGGAAACCACCATGTATCCATAAATGGGTATATCCGTATATAAATGACCATATATCTATGATAAATGATGTCTCATAGTATGGCTACTGTATATGGGACGGACTGGAGATTATTGTGGATAAACATTATGGACATAATATTATGTCTATACATTTATACAGATATACCAATATGGATATATATATATATATATTGTTTTATGGGGTTTAAGCATGTTTAAGCATCAAATAGATGGGTAAGCCCTGACACAATTGATATAGTGACCGAGTGGGGGGATTTTGTTTGCCAAGTGGAACCAGTTGAAGCACCTTTTCAGCCGTTGAAGCAACTTGCGGGATCTCATGATGACATGGGGCGCTGGGATGGGATGGTGGGAGTTTGGGAATAAACTCGGGACATCTTTAGGATGTTAATGGTATACCCTCTGGTAAACGGGCTAACATAGCGAACTGGAAAATCACCATTTTTGATGGCTAATTCAACTATTTGTATGGCCATGTTCAAAAGCTTTTTGTATGTTTACCAGAGGGTAATATGGCCAGTTTTTTTTTGGTTTAATGGTTTTGTCATGTTTTGTCCAATAATTGGAGGTACAGCCCCAAAAAAGGCACTTTTAACAGGGAACATATTCATAAACCATCGGGATTTTGGCGCACCGTGTTTTCAGGCAAACGCATTCGGGGCATGTTTAAATCCATGTGGGTTTTGTCATGCCAAGAAAAGATATTCTTCCCCGCGCCCAATGACTCGATTTATGTGTTTGTGAGTTCCCACTTATCACTCCTGTGGTGTGCACAATGGTCATCACAAGATTATCATTAGTCATTGGTATCGCAGTACTGCTTGTCATGTCATCGATCACTTCCCCCCGAAAGAATTTATTACCCTCTGGTGAACTAACATAGCAATGGAAAATGGCTATTTATAGTGGATTTTCCCATTAAAAATGGTGATTTTCCATTGCTATGTTAGTTTACCAGAGGGTAAATGAGATGTCAAGTTCGAAACCCTGGTTGAATGTCGTGGACGTATTCACGCCAAAATCGGGCAAGACCTTGGTACCTACGGCAAAAAAGCAGCAAAGTTTCGGATCAGAAAATGCTGTGTCCACTGGTTGCAAGAGAGCTTGGTTGCAAGAGAGCTCACATACAGGAATTTTAGGCTTAGGATGTATTTAACATCAAAGATAACAGTGTTCATCACCAAACCTCATGATTTTCTAAGTCAGAAGAGACTTGGAGATCTCAAAGCAGAAAAACACGAGCAACGTCCCAGCAAAAATGAGCAACGATGGGGATGGTGGGATAAAAAAACTGGAATGACCCAATGGGGACGGTTACCAATGTTACCATCCTGGAGTTCTTCTATGATTTTACCCTCTGGTAAGCTAACTAATAACGAACTGGAAAGATCCACCATGAATTTCATATGGGAAAATTCACGAAATAAATGGATATATAAATGGTGATTTTCCATAGTTATCTTAAATTACCAGAGGCTACCTATAATTATGCAGGTTGGCCCATGGACCATGATAGTCTCATGTTCGGGATCGGCTGCCAGCCCTTTTAACAACACCCGGGCAATGCAATGACACCAATCTTTTTGGGGAAAGAATTGCCACCAAACTCAGGATTCTACTTAGGTTAATTTTTCATCAACTGGACCAGGCCCTTTAATTTCAGGCGGATCTCTGACGCACTCAGGAGTGGAGGTACAGTACAACTTCAAGGACCTGTGCTCAAAAAAAAGGGGGGGATCGTGTGCGAACTCTCAGCTCGAAATGGATGCGGATCAAACATGTTTGACCCAGCGGGGGCCGCAAAAGTGCCCATTTGAAAGGTCCAGCTCTGATCCTCAGTGTCAGGGGGCAAGAAAGAGGAAGTGCTAGCTTTGTATACCCCAAGTGTTCCTCATGTTGCTGTGCCCCAGGATGATCTGTTGTTGAAGGAGAAACTTGGCGGCGGAAGTGCATGGGCTGCTCATACCGGGCTCTACTTTTAAGACTTGTAAGGGCATATAGTATGGAAAAAAGTCGGATCCAGAAACTTTGATTCAGAAACTACGGATTTAGAAACTGGACGTCGGATTCAGAAAGTAGACGTCGGATTTAGAAACTACTCGTCGTATTCAGAAACTACTGGTTGGTTTCGGGTTTCTTTAGGGTTGATTTAGGGTTGGTTTAGGGTTTCTTTAGGATCCTTTAGGGTTCAGTTTATTTAGGGTTGGTTTTGTCTTTTTTTCAGGGCTTGTTTAGGATTGGTTCAGGGTTTCTTTAGGGTTGGTTTCGGGTGTATTTAGGGCATTAAAAAAAACTAATTTAGTTTCAATCTCCTAAGCCTCCTAGTTTCCGAATACAACACATGGGTTCTAGTTTCTGAATACAACCGCGACCATAGTATGTGCCATATGCATTCAATTTTGTAATTACATGTGCAGATTATGGGGCAAAGCTGGCATCCCCGCACTCATTTTGAGTGCTATCTTATTTGAGATGTGCTGACGTGCAAACCGACAATCTCAGGGTGAAATGACCCCCTGAAATGCAAGTTCCCCTTCTTTCCGGCAACCGTGGTGTTGGACCGAGGCAGTATCAGAACTTCAACGGTTTGATGCAGTTCCGTGGCCCCGAGAGCCCCATGTAAGTGCAACAGGTGCCGCAGAGTAAAATCCATTTCTGAAATAGTGATATATTGCATTAAATTGCTATGTACATCTTTTTCGGGCTATCAGTTTTTTGTTGTTTTCTTGGATTCTCTGTCAGTTTCCCTGGCTCAAAAATCCACACATGTGAGTGATGTCAATCATGACCAAGGTTTAGCAAACTTTTTGAAGATCTAGATGCGCTTGCAGGTGCGTTTTGGGCGAGGGGAAAGGGGACTGGTTGGCGGCTGAACCATCCAAAACAAGTGTTTCACTGCAAATGGGTCGATCTGCTCTCGGTCAACGGACTTGGTCAGCTTGGAACTCCATACGTTCTCGGTCAACTGCGGGAAAATGGGACTTGGGCACCTCAATGGGAACAAGTTAAGCAGTGAGTACACTCAGCTTTTGAATTGTTGAGACTACCTACTTGGGAGAGTTTCTTGCAGTACAGTGCATAGTTTTAGAGCATTACCCTCTGGTAATTTAACGTAACTATTGAAAATGACCATTAATAGTGGATTTTCCCATGAAAAATTGTGATTTTCCATAGCTATGTTAAATTACCAGAGGGTATTTGTGGGTCAAAGATGGTCCAAGCAAATCACCCCTTTTTTGGAGCTCAAGCACCCAGCGGTCGCGGTCGGTGAGGATGGCATAAAGGGTAAACACCACCGTGCGCCGTGCGCCGTGCATAGCCATGTACCTTCCTGTAATGAAACATGGCAGTGGAAAGTTTCCACCATTCTTATCATTGTTGATATATCATGATATATAATATATATATATATATAGTAATATATTTTAGGGATTTCCCAGCTATTGTAGCATTGAAAACACTATTTACTGTTAGTTTTGCCCCATTGAAACTCAACACCTCTATAGTTATACTAAGAAGGTAGGGGATTTCCCCACTTGAAAATGTTTGACTACTGGAAGGTAACAAAAAATGTGACTTGTAGAAAAATACCCGGCCTGGTAAACGTTTACATAGCGAACTGGAAAATGACCATGTGCAATAGGTAAATCAACTATTTCTATGGCCATTTTCAATAGCCAACTGTTAAATTGCCGGAGGGTATATATATATATTTAATATTATTCCATGGCTTACTTGATGGTCTTTTCCAGGATCACTGGATCATTGGATCATTCCCCTTTTGGCTTTTCAGGGAATGTGGCCTTCAATCACTGCGACGACGACGATCCGGAAACCAGGAGCCGCCGGCTTCAAAGGTGGACCATGACGAGGCTGATGTTTTGCTTAACATGTTAGGATCCATTCTTTTGGATTTTTCACCACTGACTTTGAGATGGAATTTCATGATCTTTTTTATTTATAGAGACCTCGATGTGGATGTATCTTTTTCCGTTAAAAAAATAGTGAACCTGGATCACCGCCGCTGCCCCACCTGGTCAACGCCATGACAAACGACCCATTTCTATAGATGAGCAGTGTTCAAAACCCTGGTTGGTTGATGATTAGTTCGGGGATTATACTACCCAATATATTGGGAATTATAATAACATATTTTAATTTCCATAGGAGGATCCCTGTGAACCAACAAGACAGAGGGGTTTTGAACACTGTCCAGATGATTTTTGATGATTTACATGAGCATTTTCAATGGCAAACTGTTGCCAGAGGGTATATACCCGTAAAGTGTTGCAAAACTAGCGGTGCCGGTCCAAATTTTGACCCGTTTCCCTTTACATGTAATGGATTAGCTTTTTACACTGCAAGGAGACATAGGTTCACCGGAAAAAACACCGTGTTTCGCAAACATGAGAAGATATACTTGAAAAACACAACTCTGCACATACATTAGCAATCATTAGCATACGTCAACATACATTCATACCCATAGGATCCATGATATATATATATGCTAACATAAAGGGGGTATATTGATGGGATCCATGGCACACCATATATAGCAGCACCGTTAGGATCCGTCATGGGATATATCAAACTTCAACGAACCTGGGGGTATCATTGGCATATAAGCATACATCAGCATACATTAACATACGTCAACATACATTCATATTGCATCATATATTCATAGAATTGGATGATGGGAAAATTTTAACCGGAAAGCCCAACCAATTTGATGGGGAAAAAACCATGGTGGTTTCCGGTTAAGATTTTCCCAAACAAACCAATCCAATGAATATAGCCATCTGTCACCAGTTCACCGCAGGATGCCGCACTTGGTGACTGCCTCGGTGGACCGGATTCGACTGCACCAGGGCACAGCCATCGCCTTGGATCAGATGCTCCGGTGGGTGGAACGCCATGGTGGGTGGGTTTCGCCATGGATGGGTTTTACCATGGTTAGAAATGGGACATATCCACTAGAAATGGAGGTTTTATATGGTTTTACATCGTTTTATGGGAAAATCATGGGAATATATGGGGTTAGCCGGCCTGGGATCTACATAGATAGCGAACTTGAAGCCATGGCCCAGTCGAAATTTTGTGTTTTACACACCCAGCTTTTTGAAATGCTGGATCTTTTTTTAGTTCGTTTTTTGTTAATGTTTACCAGGCCGGGTAAGAAACCAGCCAATTGACCAAGTGCTGATGATGAAATGCTCGGATGACTTGGATGGGTTACTGGGGATGGTTCACAAAGCAGCCAATAAAGAAATGCTGATGACTTGGCAGCTTGGGGATGGTGGATTTTTTCAGGTTGACTTTCCCGGATTTTTTTGTGATGAATGGTGGTGCACAGGTGATTTAACATGATTTAACATTCAACCATGAAAAAATGGTGGTCATCGTGGAATCATGGGATAGCAATGGATGTCCAGCACATCATTGGATGTATTTTATAGGTTCTTAAGCAACAAAGATATGGAGTTTTCATGAGATATGGATGTCTGAAATACTGGGATGGGTCGAAACTTGACTTGCTCGGCAGCAATTGGCGCAGATGGAGATAGAAATTGAACCTAGCAACAGGTGAGATTTAGGCTACCAGAAATTGAGGATTTAAGGGGATGGGCTAAGCTTTGCTGCAAAAATCAGGATGCCACGGTTTTGATTCGTAGCCAAATCATTTTTATTGAAATACATAGGCACATATAGGCACCAAGAGTTCCATACTCAATATCTTACCAACATGTGGATGTATGTTATTTTTAACACTCATGTAATATCATGATATCATGTGAGTTGATTTTTGGTAACATAGGACTTCATTTCCATCGCCATTCAGGAACTATGCGATGAGCGGTCAGGCTGGGGCGGGTTCATCCGAGTGGGAAAAAATGATCAACCAGGGGAAAGAACATATAAAGAACATATATATATATTTATATATTTATTATAAACACAACATATAAACAACATAAAACACTTATATAATTTTTGACTTTTCGCACACACACACACACGCACAAAGAGCTATATATATATAATTATACTCAAAATGAGTATATATATATACACATGTATTTACAAGCACGCATATATATATATATATATATATTATCTACACACATATGCATATAAAAAAAATATATAGAGAGAGAGAGGGAGACGCATATGTATATATATATATACATATTATACACACACATATATATATAGAAATAATAAGTTTTTTTTTTTGCCCCCATGTTTTTTTCCCTAGATTTTCAGAAAAACCCTTGAGTTGGCTTAGTTGGCTCCACACTTCTCAGGTGTCATGGGTGGGAAGCTCCTCCTTGGTCATTCACATGAAACTCACCCGCGAAGAGGATGCCGTGGACGTTCTGAAGGCGACTTGTTGCGGGATTTCTGGTGGGTAAGCAGCCCCCCACATTACATGATATTTGCTGTGGCCTTGTCCAAAGATGGGAGATACCTGTATCCCTCAAGTTATGAAAATCCCGTGGCATTTTTTCGGCAGCAGAATTTGTTTGGTGTTGAAGCCATCAAACCTCTGTTCAACCGTTGATTCCCCTAGAACTCCACGGGCCACTGGGGTCTAAACGTCTGTTCCGAGGAGCCGTGCATTTGGAGCAAGTTTAGTCCTCAACAAGTGAGGGTTTAGTGGGGCATCCTCCTCAACAGGTCCTTCCTGAATGGCCTGATTTCAGATTTGGTGGTGGTCGTTTGCGACAAAGCACGCCGAACAGCCGAAAGCCAGGCAAATTTCACCTTTGTGGCCCGAGACGTGACGACCGGCAAGAGCTGCACCTGGCCCAGCGGAAGAATTTGTTCAGCACGTAGATGGAAATCTACCCATGGCAAATGGAGAATCCCAATATTTTTGAGTGGAAAAAGATTATGGGACGGTCATCTAGAAATTCGTCGCTGGTTTAGTCGCTGGCACACCGGATCGCGTCATGACCCAAGGGTGAACTCATGGAAGCGATAGATATGAGGAGCTTGGTTTCTCGCGTTGAACGTCTGGATCAACAAAGTTGGATTAGACTTAGGGACTTAGGATGACTTAGGGCATTTCTCGAGTTTTTGAGGTGTTGGAACTTCCATCAGCAGCGGGTAATGATGGTATCATTCTTCAGTCTGATGGTTTTTGGAAATCCACGTTCATTGATTTCCACCATTGACGTTTCCACTGTGGCAGATAAACCAATATATATATACAGATATTTGATCACTATACTATACCTCATCAATCATGGTAACCATGCTATACTCCCACTAATTAAGCTTTTTTGCATGGTATAGTTTCATGAATCATGGTATACTCCCATGAATCATGGTGTATAAATCTATGTAATCATGATGAATCATGTCATGTGTACATGCTGCCCCTTGACTCAAACCTCCTGCTCTGTGCACATCTGTGCGCTGCCTGGCCGAGGCAAGATCAATCAGTTGCTTCCGGAATCCGAGGAGGGTCATGGTGAAAAACCATGGGTCGTTTTTTTTTTTTTACCATTGGTTAATCCCCACCGAATCTACTGCTGGGGTGTTAATAAGTTAATATATACATATACATATATATGATATATATATATATATTATCTAATAGAAATCCCTTGATATGTTTTTTTCTTGCATTTCCTTGCTGATTTCCGTTTCGGAATTCTGTTGTGGTGTTTGGTGGGGTCAAGATATTTGTTGACCCCATGTTTCAGAATATATATATATAATATAGTATGTATGCGGAACATGCATTGTTAATTATTCTCTACCTTGAAGCGCTGCAAACAAATATGATTAGCATTCTGTGCATCATCATCGGATCTTCAGGGTGCCCACATCTAAATTCACGCGCTAGAATCGTGGGATTTTTCTGAGATGCTAACCTCTCCCAAGCCGCCCAAGCCATTAAACCTTGGGTTGCTGAGTCGATCTCTTTTTTTCTTCCCCAAATGCTTATTCCATTGGAGAATCGACATTTTCAATGGGTCTTTCCAAGTGGATGGATTCCACGTTTTTTCATCCATGCAGATATCCTAAGATCTTCCGCAAACCAATTCCTGGGACCGGTTTGTTTTTCGCCTTCTCGTCCCAGGAGGAGAAGAAACTCTTTCAGGCGGCGGATGACAAGATCAGCGCCATGCACCTTGGGCGCCCGTGGGGAACAGCTGTGGTTTTTTTAGCTTACCATCTGGTTATTTAACAAGCCATGGAAAATCACCATTTTTAATAGGTAAACCATCTATAAATGGGAGTACTACCCTCTGGTAAATTAACATAGACCCTGAACATGACCAATTTATAGTGGAAACATGTGGAAACTAGTCTTCCAACCCCTATCTGCCAGGGTCTATGTTAATATACCAGAGGGTACTATTTGGAGGACGGCTGATATGATCTGATATGTTTCATAGCCCACTTTTTTTTTGCCCACGAATATCCCATTAACATACCATTAAAAATCCATTTATGTGGATTTTAAGTATCATTAATAACCCATATAGATTTAAATATCCCATTAATATACATTAAAAATCCATTTTAAATATCCCACTAACATCATTTATGTGGATTTTAACTATCCCACTAACATCCCATCAATAATCCATTACCATTTTAAGGGCTCCACTTTCTCTCCACCTAGGAAGAAGGCGCGTGCCACCGGAAGAAGTTCCGGCGCAGGTATTCCACCGATGAATTCCACCTCCAAAGCCCTTGCGCAGGAGATTCCGGTTGGGCCGTCCTGGGGCATAGGAGCCCCACTGGTGGTTGAATAAGCGGCTAAAAATAGACCCTTTATGTATTATATGTTTTATATATATATACACACATATATATATACACTAGATCCGCAAATGTCTGGAACATTGGAAAGTATATATATATACATAAATGATCATAGATGGCTATGTGCAATATTATATGATTTCACACCTACTACATGTTTTCTATTACGTAAATGACCACTGTGCAGGCCACCTTTTGGTTATGCCCATGGAAAAAGTCATGAGGCCAGTCCAAGTTAAAAATGGATAAACATGGGGGTTACTGCACTTACCCCGAAAAATGGCTATGAAAACAGTTGAAAATGATGTTTGAATTCATGGATCTATAGGGTTTCCTATCATTTTGAAACAAATCCATGTTGAAATATGGTGATTTGTTGTTCCCCACTCGTCATTTCTGGTGTTGACTGTAGGGACTGGGCTTAAATTCTTCCAAGTTACTGTCAAATAATTTCCGGCGACGCCTCCAATGGGGACATTCACCCTGCTTTTTTCGTCTCTTTCCCTGGCGATCAGAGTTTGGGCATGGTACATCGATCAGGGTTTTTCAACCAGGGGTTGACATTAGACTGTGTGGACCCCTTGCGTCCGACCCATTTTTTTTAAATCTGATCATGCAAGGTGTTTCCATGATAAAATCCATAAATTCTGTCAGTATTCCACAAATTCCCCTGACAACAGGTGTATCAAACTCATAATCGGACTCCAAAAATTGATTGTAATACCGCATGAAGGATCAAACAAGTGGCGTTTCGTACTCTCCCAAAAGTTACTGTGGGTTTGAAACTTAATCAGTTGTTTTTCCATGTTTCCATGTTTTTCCATGTTTTCCACTGAAATGTTGAAGTCATTCTGTTTTTCTGTGCTATGGCTGCAGGTGATTTCATTCATGGCAGATTAATTTCACTTGACAACTGTGTTTCTCCTGCTTCCCCCACACCAGGAATTGCTGGATCAAGGGCGGTTGCTGCAGGAGCGGGGGTGCTGATGTCATGTCATATTGAACCTGATATAAATTACCTGGAAAACCAGGTGTCCTATAAAAATAGTACACTACGCCACTGTGTCCTGTTTTCATGTCAGAAACCTGCCACTGAGGTTAGAAGCTCTTTTCACCTTGCATTGTGGGTAACTGGCACTGCAGCCCATCAACTTCAAACCACAGCTGGCTGGTCAATAGACATGTATAGTCATATGCAATCATATGATGAATCAATGATGAATGTTAACCAGGGAAGAAAACATAGGATTAGTGTAAACATGGACCTATGGAATGTACACACAAGTATACATATGAGTGGATATGTGTGCATGATTTTATTTGCATGTATGATCTATCATTTATAGTTATGGCACCCGAGCCCAGCTTGCCATGCCAACTGCACCGAAGATGACGGAGGACCGAGGAAATGGGCACGGCATTGGGTGACCTGTTTTGAACATGTTCACCACTTAGATGCCAAGGCCACAAGGTACCGTCCAATCGTTCTGGAATGAACAGTTCTTATCGAAACTGATCGCGACATGTTGGCTATTCGTCCAACGAAATCCTCGTCTTGCTGGGTGCACCAGCAAAGTGGGTTTATGCTGGGGATTGATTTCCTTTTCTGTACTTCAAGTTCAAATAATATTTCACCAAATGAATGGTATTTTGGCATGAGCTTCCAGCGGGTTACTCCCATGATGTATGCCCTTTGGGCACACTTCTGGAATGAATTCACGCACCTGTATCCAGACCTCAAAAGAGTTTTCCTTTCATCATTGGACAGCCATAGAGCAGCACTATAGATGCACCTCATGAAAGCGTTGGCCGCACTGATTGTGGCGTGGATCTCCAAGAAAATAGGTTTGAGGGTATCATCCATAGCATCCAGTTGCGATCCAATGAAAGACTCGAGAAAATCCAGTAGGCATACAGTGTCCGCTCCCTTGAACCAGCCCCTTAGACAAACAGCAGGTGCCAAAATATGCTCTCTTATTTAAGGTCGGCATACTAGCATACTACAACAACAGTTTTTGGGACAGTACTGATGAAAACTTAAAGTTTGGAGAGTTCAACAAAGTTTCGCCGTTGGGTAGTCGCTTGATGTTCCAAAGCCCAGTAGTGTCCGGGACAACCCAGACATGTGAAGAGTCTTGGACTCTTTGGCACAAAAAGTTTTAAACTCTGCAAAGCAAACCTCACAAAAGTTCTCGAACGAAAGATCCCCGAAGACCGCCTGATCGTAGAGGCAAACCTGCAGGCAAAGTTGGAAGTCTACAGAGTCTACATTGCTACATCGACCCCTTTTTTTTTTAAAAAAAATGTGGAACATATTGCCCCCACAATGTCCAAGAAACCGTGGCGTTGGCTGCGATGTCTCCCATGAAGCCCTTGTGCAGAGCATGAAATATGTCAAACCGAAAGAAGGCAGCCTTATCGCAATCATTCAAAGGAATTGCTGCGACCAAAGAAGGTTCCTCAGTCCAGGGAAATGGTGCATTGTCATGCATCTTGACCATGTTGTCATATGTCAGGTTGTGCCAGTTTTCAAAGCCAGGTCGATCTGCTTGGCATAAATGGCAGATGCCTTTTCCCACAGATTTCCCTGAAGTGACCAGTCTGCCAAAATGGCGTGTCAGAGAGCCAATCTTAGCCAAAGCTGGCCAATCCCCTTTCATTGATATGGGGACCAAGTAGATCCTGCCCAAATGGTGTTGTTTCAGTTGGATTCCTTGATGGAAGGCTTCCGATAACTCCATGGAAAGGTGTGAAATCATTTTGAGCAACGGTTTGTTCTTTCGCTTTCCACCATAGACCCGGGCCAGCATGACACTCCACAGGATTCTTGTAACAATTGAATTGCCAATCATATTGCATCCTGGAACATCTTCCGTGCTTTTTCTTTTCCTGGTTCCTTTGCCCATTGTACCCTGCAGCTGGACAATCATGATTTGTCGTTTTTTCAAAGATGTGCCTTCATCACAATGAATTGAAATCGGAATGCAATGGCCTTCTCGCCCTCGGTGGGCCACAAAAATTGGATGTTGAGGTTGCAAGCGTTCCCAATTCAACCAGAAACCCTTGAACTGTGCTTCACCATTTCCTTGAAACAGGATATCAAGTTTCCCAGCATCGTCCAAACACTGAATGGTATCTTTGATCGATAGGATCGGGTGGGTCTCCTTCAAGCCCACATCCACGAAGCTCAAAGGTATTTCTGCAGCTAAACCATAATCGGACAAAGAATTCACAAATCGATTCTCATGCCCTGTTCTGGACAGCCTGCTTGCCATCTGTAAGAGGTCTGTACTGTCAGGATGGCCAGAAAGATATGGCGAAAATTCATCCCAGAAAGCCCGTGCTATGGAGCAAGCTTCTGCTTCAGATACCTAGGTCGTTACCCGGGTTATAAACAAAAGGTGATTGGAGCCCAAGAGTTGGTTAAGTTTGTAAATGTTGGTGCAGTTTATTTTCCAAAAAATAGTGCTGCAACTTCAGACCGGGTCGCCCCATTGGCCACAGCTCCTGCCAGTGCCTTTGCAGCAGGACCAGATCGTTTTCTGGACTTCATGCCCTCCATCACAGGACCTGCGTGGGGTGTTGCAGGCATGAGTGGAAACGAACAATTTTAATGATGCCTTGCCGCTTGAACATTCTGAACATACATGCCATGTGTTCTCCTGTTTTATTCTCGCTGATCCCCAAAGTTTGCAGTGGCCTCTAATTGGCCATATGTTCATTGCAAGGGTTTCCCCTTTTGAAGAGACGAGTAGGATGAAACACTATGCCCGCATCCGATGGCGTATGGAAACACATGATTGTCCCTTATGAAACAAAATTTTGGGAACAAGTTGAACAGATATGAAATGTCTAAGATCTTTGAAGTAGATTCCTGGGCGAAGTGTTCAAAAGCAAATTGTATACGTGGCCAATGCTTCACGTACGGTGTCAACAGTGATCGATCTATCCACCAGAAGTTCCAAAGCTCTCATCAAGCTAGCCTCGGCTACTGTAAGTGAGATGGATGCCCAGGAACTGTGAACCTTACATGTGCCAATGTCTGTCAAGCACAAGGCTCAAACGGGAAAGCAGTGGATCACCTGGTGGCGGTTTGGGAAGATTCAGCTAGTTGACCCTGGAAAAGGAAAAAGGGATGACCATATGAATGAAACATTAAACCATGGCCTCATTCTCATGCATTCTTTTTTCTCTTGCGGGGCTTCTCAGCAAGATCCCCCTCCGCTCCTTTCTTTCTGCTGCCAGCCTTTGCCTTAGCCTTGCACTTTGCTGTTGGATTAGCCTTAGACTCCTCACCGGGCGGTGTGCCCCGTACAGCCTTCACTGGCTTCAGAAGTGTCCTAAGATTTTCACAAACTAAGATTCTCACAAACAAGGGGCTACTACCACATGTATGCATTCGACCATTGCAAAGTTACATTGGTATACGCCGAAAATTTAGGAGCGGACTTTCTCAACTTCGTGTCTTCCATCAAAGCTCGGGACGTCCTGATATACAACAAAATGATTTTTGGGTGTATGTTTATATAAAAATAATCGGTGGATCATCGGATATTTTTTGTTGAATGAGTGTGACCTTGCGCCAACAGGCAACCTTGGGCTCAGGGCGTGGCTCGGTCTCAATCTTCTGGATTAAGCCGTGAAGCTGGGTCACCTTCCTGGCAGGGAATGCTGTGGGGCTACTATACGGTTTCTACATATGTAGGATCTTTGTTGGAATCAAACCTTAAGTAACCACATGTGGGGCATGATTTTTTAGATAAGGCTCTGGTCATCAGCCTTTGAGATGTTCTTCTGGCCATCGAAGTATGACTTCAAATCCGCAAGTTCATCATGAAGGCTGATCAGTTGGTCACGGAACTGCGTCACCTTTTTGTGGCTCCTAAGTTCAGCCACTGTTTGGGTATTGGATTTCGTGGGCATCACTGATGTACTGTTGGGTATAAAACAAAATATATTATATAATTGTATCTATCTAACACCCTCCAAGTGCATATATATATATATATATACAAAATTAGGAGATCGGATACCAATTTGTATGGGCACTAGGTACGTGTATATATAAATATATATCGTATCTTTTTATATGCAGATAATATCATTAACATATTTAGTCTTTACATTTGCTATCAACGATCTTTCACTTGACAAATAAGAAAACAAACCTAATGCAGGTAGAGATCGCAAGGCTTTCAGTGGTATTCATTTCAGCAAGCTTGTCTCTGGAAATTTCCAATCGGGCTTGGACTTTTAGGATGTTCGCCATGACAGTGCTGACATTCTCAATCGCCTGACATGTGGTCAAGTAAAGTGATTGCACATGTGGAGGGGAATTCCATGAAATCACCCATAAAAAAATATTGATGATTCCTGCCTCAAGGGCATGTTCCTGTTCAACTTCACCTTTGCGGGGGATCCTTGTCTTAACACTAGACCCATCTTCCTCCTCCTCCAGCTCCTGATCCGAAGAGTCCTCAGGTTCTGCACCTGGGCTGTGACATGTCTGGCTGATGGCCGGGAGCCCCATGTCGAAGGAAGTTGCTTGCCCTTCCCCGCTGGTGCGATCCAGAAAAGACTCTTCATTCTCATCTTCAAACTTACCTGTTGTGGCAGTGTCGACCCAATACTCCCTGATGTGGTTCTCGTATTTGTCCCGCCTCCACAAAAGACAAAGGGTAAGGAAGCATAGGAAGAGTTAATTATCATGGTTACCCGTTGCCAAATTTGGATCATATATTGCCCAAGCCTGATATGGGTCTTAGCCCTGATTTTGTCCGCACAGTATGCCACAGCAGCCTTGATACGATCCCTGGGCCGGAGGGAAAATCAGAAGGCACTTATATAGTTGAGATGGGTCTCTTTCTTGATATATATATATACACATATGGGTGTCAGATTAAAGAAATAGATACAAAGAGATTAGGGATACAGATATATAATCCAACTTTGCATTTGAGTAGCAATAGCTAACCCCACATGTTTTTATATTTACATAAATGTTTGAACCTTATATATATATATCAAGAAAGAGCATTGTCATATGTTTTCAGGATACAACCAAGAAATAGCTAAGAACATGACTTGCTCCAACCAAGCTTTGTCTTCATAGCCTCTTTGGTGTAGAAGCCCTTCTCCACATTCAACGTGTGTCGGCGGGATTTCTTTTGAAGGTGTTCAAGCTGTTTCTTGAACACATCCTTCAAGGGGTTGAACAGATAACCACCATGGATAGAAACAGATTGACTGCTATATTGTTTTTAATATATATATATATATGTGTGTGTCAAACGAATGCACATGGATGGAAAGGTCCTTGTTGCCCCCAGCTTTGACCAAGGTATCCAAAAGACATTTCCTTTGGGCACCCCCTGCTTTCCACTGACGGTAAATCTCCATGGAAACCTCAAGCTTCCCACTGCTAGGCTTGGGAGTGCAGATGCGACGAAGGGAAGCATCCATGGCAGCTTGCTTCTTGGCCGCCAAGTCCTGCAGGAGAGAGTGAAGCATGGGGCCTACAGGGGATTCTTAAGGGAAACATTTTCAAATTATAGGGATTGCTCAAACTTGTTTTGGGTTTGGTCTTTGCATCAACCCTGCCCAAGCGGTGCCCAGGCCTTCTCTTCGTCTTCTGTCGCATCTGCAGCAGGCAATGCCTGCCCAGGAAATGGTTCAAATAAACTCCATTCATGGGCTTCAATAACTTTTCAAATTGTAAATTTGAAGCTGTAGGGTTGGATGATGTAGAAAATGTTGTATAATTACAAAGGATAACCTTCAATACAAGCGAGGTTTCGCCAGGCAAGACCCCCCTTTAACTGCATGGCACCTTTTGAACCTGCTTCGTCGTAGGCTCACTGATCTTGTCCTGGAGCGACAGCATGGGAAACCTGAGTTTATACCATATCTCCAGACCCTACTTGAGATGCATGAGGCCGCAAAGCAGAACAGAATAGCATATATATAATATAATGATTCAATGTATATATTACGACTTATTTGAAAAAGGTATGCATATAGATTGGTAGATAGATAGGTATCGATAGATATAGAAAGATAAACACATATATATATATTTATATTAGATAAATAGATAGATAGACAGATAGATAGATGATATAGATGATATAGATAATTATAGATATGATAGACTGATAGATTCTCTTTCTTTTGGAGAGGATCAAACTCTCTTATCCTTCAAGTATCCCAAGTATGCACCTTCAAAATGATGCTTATATATTGGGTGGTATATTTTGATGTTTTTTTTTATACAACATCAGGCAATGAAATTGCACCATATGTGCCTGACTCTTCGATTTTCTCGTGGTCTCAGGGGCAAGGGCTGAACCAGGAGCAGGTGTTTGGGGTGGGCTTGGAGTGGCAACCCCACGCACCGGCGGCGGCGTGACAGGAGTGCTCGAATCGCTGGCAGCGACCTTCTTCGCCTTCAAAGCTTCGAGACGCTTCTTGGCTGCCTCATGGGGGTTGGAAAGCAGGCTGCATGATCTACAAAACATATTGGTTGGGCCTATCATCACAAATTTTCGATTGCATTCCTAAGCCAACATCTTATTCTGCAACCTGGGAACACTAAGAAGCCCGTCATACCCCAACGTCTGATTGGCTGCCCTTTGCTCATCAAGAAAAGATGAGCCCCGAAGCAGGGTACTGCATGACCATGTGCGAGTGTCAGCCATGCTGAACCCCAGAAACTTTGCCAGTATATAGATCCCTGAGCCACAAGACAGATATAATAGGTTCAATCATGGCATTACCAAGCTGTCAATTTTCTACCATGTCAAATCCATTTCGATCACATGCACATGGCGGTAAAAGGTATATATATACATCCTTTGTAGATCCCTCGAAGTCCACTTGTCCTGAAAGGCAGCTACGGCATCCAAAAACGCCAGCTATGGACACTGTACCCACTGGGCCACCTGTTCCACAGGTCATCTAAGCCCATGCCAGCATGTATAATTCCGAAAAATTGTCGGAATTTTGTCGGATTTTAGGCATTGATGGGGACCCCCAAAAGTGTACTATTTTAGGAGTAGGTTTCCTACGGATTTTTACGCCACTTTTATGCGAATTTATGCCACTTTCCTGAGTTCCTGCCACAGTGTACTATTTTCAGGTTTTTTTTAAAAAACGGAAATGGGGAGATTCGGGAATTCGTAGAGCCCACCAGTCAACGAGGTATCCCCAGATCATTGCCTATGAAAAGGCAGGCAGGAGCGCCATGCTTCAGGCAGTGACATCAAAAAACTGCCTCCCAAGTATTCAATGACTTCCGTCATTTGGGCATCTGCCCACATGTCATTCACACCCTCAAGTGGGATCACGTGCACGCCGAGGATGTGCTCCGGATTTGGCGCCTCAGGACGGGGAAGCATTCATGTTTACTTTTTATAGGGTAGATACCATGAATTGAAAAAAAATGGGCCACAAAAACTATAGTATACGAGGAACATCAACTGTTCTCAATGGTGGGGATCTCTCCTTCTTGAATTTGTTCATCGATTCTGCAAAGCGAACTCCAAAAGGAAGTGGATATTCCCTTAGTTCAGACAGGAGATGATGAATCTGCTGTGGCTTGAGGTAAACAAAGGGAAACTATAGGATCAAAAAAAATGTGCTATAATCAAAAAACCAATCCACTGCGACTTGCGAAGGTTATGGTTCCCCTTAAACTTCTTCTCACCACGGGAATTGTAGTAGACATCAGCGAGCTTTGTGCTGGATCCAAGCCAATACTTTCGAGCTTTCCGGGAAGTGCAGAAAAATCGGACAGCCGAAGAATTACTCCAAAGTGTAGTTCTTTTTGGGGTGCGTGAACCCCAGCCACGCATCCAGAACGATTGTCGAAAGACCTTAGCATTTTAAGGGGATGGGACCTGGCCCCCTATAATGAAAGCTAACCCAGGTCATCAAAAAGATATTCACACCTCTAGGCATTCCAAGTAATTCCAAGTATACCCACAGTAGTAGGGAAAAGTAACAGCTGGGATAGAGATACAATTTTGTTTGGGTTATATATATAATTATAATATATATATATACTGGGAGGTGTGTAGATAGACTGATGTGGAAAGGGTTGGTCATGCAGAGGTGGAACAATAACTGAGGATTTCAATTATTATATCAAAAATGAGATGGTCTCCCATATCCTTATTGCTAACAGGACACTTTTGTAGTTCGAAGGATCTGTTGGAACCTCTTCATACGAAAGACTATGCTTGAAGCAGGTTGCTCCAGCACCCACACCCCCTGTTTGGCCATCACCAAGTACATGGCCAGGAATGTCCTGCGATGCATGTTTGGCAGGCATGGTAATTGGGCAGGGGATGGAAAGGGGCATCCTATAATATAAATAAGTAGCAGAATGATGGGTGGATTTTTTTCATAATCCGGGGTAACACTTTAAATATAATATATATGTTATATTTATTTATCTGCACATGGAGGCGAAATATAGATATATACACTATAATATATAAACTACAGGGACCCTCTATATATGTTTCATATTTATAAAATTTGTCTGCATATATCAAAGGGTCAGGTTTTCTTCGGTCTGTTTCAAGGGATCTTTGAGGACAATTAGTCAGTGCCGTCCTTGCAGCAAGTAGGTTGCTGCGTTGAACTGAAAGTGCAGTACCATCTCCATCAGGAAGGAAGTAGTGTCGAAAAGTGGACCCTCGTGATATTGTAATGAAAGTGCTGCAAACCAATCCGAACGTTACAACCAGCTGGTCTTTGGAGATGATAATTGTTCTCAGTAACAACCTTAGATGGAAGAATATGGAATGTCAAACATTGAATGAAAGAACATTGGGGTGCTGGATGGAGGTAAACCACAACATGCACCTTTCATAAACAAAAAATGTAAAAGCAATCCAAGAAACGCAAACCCAGCAGGAGTCAGTAAGTCTAAGGGATTGCCAACACAAAGCTTCCTTAACCGCTTACCCTTTCGCTTTTCCATGAAGGGACCCCAATGTTGAATTTCCAGGCTAGCTGTTTCAAATCCTCCCAGTTGCAGACAGCGGCTCAGAGTCGCAACTCCAGCGAACACTTCGATCGCCTCGTAGACCTGCCAAGGGGACAAAAATGAGATTGAACTGGGATTAAAGTATGCCCAAATTTAAGGGACTAAAGAGGGACAACATTAAAAGGAAATCTGGAAAACACCTGAACCAAACCGGCCTCCTGCCAGTCCATCCCTTCAATGTGGACAAGAAGTATGATGGTTTGCATCAGTACCTTGTAGTTCCATGTAAACCCAACACCCAAGCCAGGGACCGAGGGTTTGGGGCATGCAGCTCTATCATTATCAGAACATGTATATATATATAAGATATATCATGTATATTTATGTATATCATATTTATGTATAGAGATAGATATATCATTTATATATATATATATATATATATATATCATATATATATATCATATATATATATATTATATATATATATCTTACATATATATATACATATATATATATATACATATCATGTGTTATATATATATACCGAGAAATCTGTATATATATATGTATACTATATACATATATTTACATCTATTTACAAAAGGTGTGTGTTCCACCAGTCATCGGTATACAAGCCTGCATCCAGCATGCATTCAAGTTTCAAGTGGGGCATCCAGGATCATCAACTTGCGCAGAAGCTGCCGTAGCGCTTGGTCAGCCATCGGCATGGTTGGGCTGGGAAATAAGGGGCCAAGGAATTTGCAACTTTGAGACTCCAAAGGGTCTACAATCAACACACCATAGCACTCCAATTCACATTTCCGAAAGTGACACTTCAAGGTATACCCACGTTTGGAGTTGCATAAGCATGTGTGCAGGGTCGCAGGGGTGCGTACCACTCTTCCTCATCATCGGTCGGCGTCCATGTCTAAGTCTCCACGCATTACTCATCAACACCTGGCATGAGGGATGTTCCCACCGCTTTGATGTATCAAATTTGTGAAGGTCTCATGGTGTTAACTAAAAAGGGAAAAAACAATTTCCCACTGACCATGCGCTCTAATTTTCCGATGTGGCACCACTCCTCAGCTTTCAACGCAAGGTGGTGAGAAAGGTTGAAACCCCAGCCAATGCTACCACCGAACTGTCATATGAGTCATATGATATGACATGGTAAGATTTCTTTCTAACAGAGCGACTCAGCTGCGCACATCCAGAGTACACCAACCAAGGATTGTGACACACAATCTTTCACAGAATTGTTTTTTGTAATGGAGGATTGGGCAACCACCCTGGATGTGACATGCTTGTCACAACCCCCTGGATGAACAAGGTTATCCCTGTCATCTGCAAAATACCCTGGACATTTGCCAGGTATGTGGCTCCGAAGATCTTCCAAGCAGCGAAGATATGGACGAGCAATCCTTGGAGGACAGGCAGAGGGCAAGAGGGGAAAAATCCTAAGCCAGAAAAAACAATGAATGCGAAATGCGAAGCATACATTAAACATCACTGAGCATCATTGAACATTTGTAAAATACCAAATGAAGTACCATATATGAATAGAAAATCTTGCGTTAAGCAAACGTTAAGTGTCCTGGTTACTTGTCCCTACGCTTGCTTCCATTTCATGCGCTCGATTTCTTCCCAGGGCCCTTGGTTTTCTTCCCGCCCTTCTTGGATTTCTTTGCCTTTTTGGCTACCTTTCCACCTGCCTCAGATCCTGCGCTTGGAACCATGGGTCCGTCCTCTTCGTCCCAAACCTGTTTCGCTGACTTTCCTCGAAAAGTTTTTTTGCGGCACAGGCTGCACCCGTTGTAGATAAAGCGGCAATTGGAACAACCATAGACCTGGCCATCCAAGACTGCATACCTCCATGTCTTCCCTTTGTTAACCCGATCCTGGTGAACCTTTGTCACCTCCTTTGTTGCTACCTGTACCCAAGTGGACGGGCCCTCACTGCCTGATGCTTTCTCAACCCAGGTCTCGTACTTAACCTTGCTGGTTTTCCCCTTCCCCTTGGGTGCTGCCGGTGCGGGAGAGGCTGGTCGCTTGCGACGTTTGCCACAAACTTCATCATTGTCAACTGCTGGGTGCTTCTTCATTGCCTTGCGCTTGTGCTGGGACTCAGTGTCAGGTGAGGTGTCAAGGTCAGGATGGGACTTTTTTGGGCTCAGTTCTTTCATGCGGCGCAGGGTGGCAATCTTGTGCTTCCCACTGTTGGAGCGCTTGATCGATTCACCTGAATCTGCTTTTGCTTTCTTTGCTGCTGCTGCTGTCTTTCCATCTTTCTTGGGAGTTCCAGTTTTCTTTGCCCTTTTCCCACCCTTTTTATCCTTCTTCGCCTTCCTGCCCCTTGTCATACCCTTCTTCTGCTTGGTGCGCATTTCATGCTGCAGAGAGGGTGTGACACCATCGGGCGGTTGCTCCACCTCAGGGACGGGATTGTTGAACAAAGCCTCACATGCATGCAGTGCATCGCACATGTGACATTGAAAGTCATGTTGTAACCTAGCCTTGTCAGGGGTCTCGTCCAGGTTCTTCGGTGGCAAAGGGCTAGGAGTAACAATTGGGGATGCGGCAGCTTCTTCATCCATCGGCAAAGTATCCAACTGCCATGGGGCCCATGGACATGTCAAAGCAGGATAATAGCAAACAGAAAAAGAACACACACACACACACACATATTTAGCATGGAAATACATCTCCTAGATAGCAGTATACAAATATTGCACATATTCAGAGTGCATGATGTATGTTGACACTGTAGCTCAAAACATGTTGGCATTTCTCCCGTGCCTCGGATGGGTCAACTGCCGGCGGTGCTGGCAGTGCGAAGAGTGCCCTTGGGCCTCAACAGAATTTTGGAAGATTCCCGATTATACATCAACTGTTCCAACATTGAAAACTATATATATTGCAAACAAAGAAGCTTGGCTTTCCCATGGAGGTTGGAGATGTTGTCTCAGCTAGGGCTGGCGACCTGGGTTGAAAATATATAAATGCTTCAAATGTATATTCAAAAACAAAATGCAAGGGTAATGCTTTCTCCAAACAAAAATTCTTAGGCTGCTACTCATCAGCATTTTCCAAGTTGTGAATGTTGGATAACAGTTCCTCAAGCTCCCTTTGCTGGTCGGCGGACAAAGTATTCTCATCAATGCCCAGGGCGGCCAGTTGTTGTTGGACCGCCGTTACCGACTCTGACTCTGGCTCAGTAGATGCAACAGACACCAAAGAACTAGCTCTCCCCATTTCATTGGCTGGGCCCCCATCAGGATTTGCCGCAGGGGTTGGGGAAGCTGCTGGGATGGCTGCCGGGGTCGCTGCTGTGGTGGCTGGGGTATCTGCTGGGCTCGGGGTAGCTGCTGGTGTGGCTGGGGACTCTGGGTTTTCCGTGGTATACTCAACATCATCCTCAGCAAGAGCTGCCTGAAACTCTTGCTCAGTCCCCCCTGCCCAATCCAACTCCTGAAGCTTCCAAAACTTGCGGAAATCTGCAATCTTGCAGAACAGCTTGCGAACCTTGGCGTCCTGGCAGGGAAGGTTTCAGGTAGGTTTGGAATATATGCATGTTTTGTTTTCTCAAAAGGTTTGTCAAATATTTCTTTTAAAAAAATATGATGAAAGGTTTGAAACCCCTGTCCCGAGGCTTCTGTCCCCTCTTGCTGGTGTCCAGCTGTCTGCGGAAACTGAACGTATAAAGGCGTCGCAAATCCCAAGCATCACAGTAACTGTCCCTCTTCGGGTTGGCGGTGTCATGCTTCATCATCTTGTAGAGTGACTGCACCTGCACCGGGCGTACATGGGGAAGGGTTTGGTCAGATTGGTTGAGTACCATAACTTTCACTTGTATACATGTTAATTGACCCCATGCATGTGAGAGCTAATCAGTGTATGGAATTGTATGGATATATATATATATATATATATGTATGATTATGTATATGGCACTTCACTTGAACACCGTTGGCACAACATGTTGTGTGCAGAGTGGCCTCACCCTGAAGCAGGGGGATGTCAACGAAGCTACCGTTGTAAGACTCCAACATGCACTGCAAGGCATCGGCATTCAACTCCAGTGCCTTTGTACAAACAGGGCGTTTAGGCACATCGTCCAACTCATCAGTTGGCACCCCATCCTCATTTCCAGCAGCATGGCTAGTATCCAAAGCTGCCGGGGAGACCGGCCACTGAATCCATGAAACATTTCGACGGAATCTAGAGCGGATAGCCACACAAGATTCCCAATCAAGCGCTAACTCCGACGGGTGGGCAGCAGCTGCCATGACTTAGGGGATGCAATGGCCCCCAGGGATGACACTCAGAGCACTGAAAAAGATCTACAGATACGGAAATATCCAAATGCTGCAGTCACACTTTAGTTTTCTACAATTCCACCATGCAGGTATGGAAATGTCCAAGTGCTTCACCACTCAACCTGCCCAAATCAACCCTTGCAGGATGGAAAGATCGGATGATAAAAAAGCTGGAGCGACTGATGAGTCTGATGAGGACCAGCAGCGTGGAATTCCTGGGCAGGAAATGCGTGGCAATTGATAAAAAAGGATAAGTATCATCAGGGGTCAGATCCTTATAGTTAAGTCCCAGGAAAATTGCAAGTGCGCATGGATATCTCTATAAGCAATGTAGCTGTTTGCAAACGAGGTTCTACCAAGGGACAGGTTGCATAGACTGCTGTCGATCCACGTGCTCCTGACTTATTCAAACCATGGGGCTCCATGTTCACCGTGGTTAGGGTCTACAGTACATTGGAAATTGCCATATACTTTGAATGGTTGAAGCGCTCCTTGGCGCCAGGAATCTTCAAGAATGAGAGCGCCGAAAGGGCCATGGGATGTGACTGATGTCAGTGCGATGCTCCATAAAACTTGAGTCATTGATCACAAAAAAATATGGGCCTATGTATGTCCATGTGCTTGCTGGCCACTCCAAATTTGGAATTATCCAACACTTGGTGGATCAATGAAACTTTATGGAGTTAGGATAAGTTAGGCTGCCCAACTGGCCACGCAAAATGCTGCAGCATGAAGTGGTAAAATGCTGCCTGGGCAAGCGTAGGAGGCTGGAAATTGGGCATGGGGAAAAGGTTACTATTTTGGCTGGAAGTGGACGGTTTTTTTTGGGAAATCATGAAAGTGGCAAATAAAATAGGCAACTGGTCAAAGTAGACTATTATTTTAAGCCACTTTGGCGGTCCAGGTATCTATTATTATTATATATATATATCATATAATGTATATCTTGTCATATCTATATCATATAAACTGATAAACTACGGCGTTTTTTTATTGCTAAGACTTCCGCATCGCCAGCATTAAACTTTGAGGACGTGTCGGGTTGCTGTTTTTTTTGTCGGGGTCTGATCACTGATGAAACACGCCTTGGCGTGTGGCGCCAAATGTTCAAAACCATCTGTAAAAATATGGAAAAACAGAAGATGCTCCCATACTTTCACTTCCAACTTAAGTTGTTCTTCAAAGTATGTTGTTGTTGTTTTGTTTTCCTTAGTTTTTCCGGGAGGGGGAGGTGGCTTGATACCACCAGATAAGCCTTCATCATGCTTCAGCAATTCAATCCTTAATGAACCTATTGATAAACACATTTGTTGGACTGATTCACATCATTTTCCCATATTTTGCCATTGAACATGAGATTTTCCATGGATTTCGGACCTGTTTTCCCATGGTTTTTCGCCATTTTCTTGGGGGGGTGGGGACCTCCCCCCAGGGAGATCCTCAGGACATGCCCGGCTTGGCAGTGGGTGATGCGGTGCTCATTTCGCAGACGCGGCGCGAGACGATGATCATCTGCCAGCCGCAGCAGCGGAACACGGCGGGACGCATGTTCGGTGGCTACCTGATGAGGCCATGGGGTGTCGCATTTGGGAAGCATGTAGAACATATTAGAACATCATAGACTATAGATATAGTGTATATATTATATATATATATGATGTTCTATATAAATGGAACTATAGTGATTTATATGGTTATTTAATGGGATTTAGACTATAATATATATATATATATCCATATATATCCCATTTGACTAGTGATGAAATGGATCATTCCCTCATTCCTTGCCAAGCACCAGTAGGAAAATGGAGATACCCGGTATATCGCTGGATGGTTTATTTCATGGAAAATCCGATCCTGAAATGGATGATAACTAGGGGTACCCCTATTTTAGGAAACATCCATATGGGGACACCACCGAGATGTGCATTTCACTTGGTATATAGGTGGTTTATGAATGTTGATAAATCCATATTCATCACCCCTATAATCCCACCTATCCCATGTATCAGTGGGGAGATTCCTATAAATTGGGGCTAGAAGCCATTCACTGGGACCCCTGATGGGACCATGGCGGGGTTCAAACATCTCCAGAGTTAGCATCTGGTAATTATATCATTACCATGCATGGTTTACCCTCTGGCCCTCTGGTAATGACCGTAGGTATTAAACCGAGATAATGTCAAATCTATCATTGCTAATTATGGAAAGTCGCGATGTTTGACAAGTAAATCATCAGACAGAATCTATAAATGGCAAGTTTCCATAGCTATGTTGGATTACCAGGGGGTAATGAATTGTATAATGGCGATTTAACCATTGAAGATGGCGACTTCCTAGTACTAGCCCCAAATGTCCCAACAATTCTGGGTAAAAAATATCAGATTAATGAACAGTCATGAAGTTTGACCGACACCTGTAGGGATTGAACCTCATGAAGATCCAAAGAAGTGGATGTTGTCATCAAGAATAGTTGTGTTACCAGCAGTCAATAGGGATTTCACAGGACTTTTTACAGCCAAGGGGGTCTAAACGCCCCAACCAGCTGGCCGGGCCTCGTGCGCCAGGTGTGCTTATCGTTGTGCCTTCCCAACGGCCTACATGTTCGCTGGCTCCTTTCCACATTTTGTGGAAGTGGACGAGGCCCAGGGGCTAGTCATGCGATGCCCATCAAACATGGCTTGCAAGATAATCCACCATTTCTAGATGAGTTTTTCCCATGAAAAACTCAATTTCTAGCAGATTTTCTATTGATTTTCCTTTATTTTCCCATTGTTTATGGAGGATTTCTGCATCTTTGAGTACTGCAGGGTCCTTTAAAAATGGGCCATACTCGGTCAGCGCCCTTTCTTTTAAGGTCACCTTTCTTCAGCCGGTGGAGGTGGGCGATATCTGCGAGTTCAGTGGTGGCTTGGCGTTTGGGGTGGATGGTTTACCCTTTGGTAAACATACAAAAAACTACCCTCTGGTAAACTAACATAGCTATGGAAAATCACAATTTTTAATGGGTAAATCAACTATAAATGGCCATTTCCAATAGCTATGTTAAATTACCAGAGGGTATTGAAAATGGCAATAGAAAATAGTTGACCATTAAACAATATTAAACATGTTGATTTTCCATAGTTTTGTGTATGTGTACCAGAGGGTAGACATGTCTTTTTTTTATGGGAGGATGGCTGAGAGGATGTATACTGTATACTGGATATTTTTGCGAGACTTGTTGCTTTTTGATTTTGGTACACAAGAGGATTAATTATATAATACTGATTTTTTTGCGACATGGCGTGATATGCGTGTGATGACCCTCCGGTAATCTGCTACATAGCTATGTTATCGATGCCTCATTGACTGAGAAATGATTTACCGTATTTTTTTTAAAGAATGTTTAATTATTATTTATCAATAGCCTCCTTTAGTGAGAAATGGACCTATAATTTATCATTTTGTCTTCGAAAATCATCGAACATCCGCAAGCTGCAAACTGATGACCTCCAACAAGTTCCAAGAAAATCCCGACCGAGGACAGGTGATGTTGACCTACACCAAGGTGCGTCCGGTGCTGCATGTGGAGGTGACCGCTTCGGTGTTGAAGCCGGATCTGACGCTTTGGCGATTCATGTCAGGCTGAAGCCATGGTCCATGGATCAATGGTGATTTAGCCAATAAAAATGGTGATTTACCCATTGAAAATGGTGATTTACCCATTGAAAATGGTGATTTACCCATTGAAAATGGTGATTCTCTATAGCCACGTTGAAGAATCAGAGGGCAGTTTTTTTTTTTTGGGGGGGGTATTTATCAATACCTACTACAAGTAGCTGCCGAACTATGGGTGAAGGACACCAAAGAGGGATGAAAAGAAGCAGACATTTGAATAGAATCATTTTGTCCATATTTAAATGGTTATTGGATGATGATATTTCCTCATGTTTGAATTGGTAACAAGCAATTCTCGTCTTCATTGGTGACGCTTGCCACAGACAGACCAGGATTCCCCACTGCTTTTACTGGGGCAACTGAGTAGTCAAAGGTAGGTTGTTGGATTTTGTTGGATCGATTTTTGGCTACAGTCAATTGCTGGCCACAAGTGGGTGAACAATTAAACTGTAGATCCCGTCAAGAAGCATCCTGCTTACTTGTACGGGAAGATATTTCTTGGTTGGACGACGTGCACGGAGGATGTTGTTGAGCTGTGTGTTGGAGTCGGCCCAAACAACTGCTACACCCTAGGTGCAAGGCATTGATGACTCTTCAAATGTGTGCAAAACTACCTGCAAGATTCCTCGTTCAAGTCAGTCGGCATGATTTACATTCCGCTTAGGTAAAGAGAGACCAGCCATGGAGGTGTATTTCCTAGCGTCGGGCGCGAGAGTTACATTGTTTGACCCCGAAGATTTTGAAGGAAAGACTGGAAAGGAAGTGAAGCAAGCCTTGGCAGCTGAAATTGGCGCCAGCAGGTTCAGACAAAGACTCTTCCTGGAAGATGGTGCCTATGAGATTCCAGATGATGAAATTTTGGGCTTGGCTGTGGTGAAGGTGGCCCTAGTTCTGTTGGACTTTTGCCCCCCCGACCTGGAAGACGATGAACAGATCATGTTGGCAGCAAGGAATAACGATGCCTTGGCCCTCGAAGTGTTGCTGAAGCAGCCGCGAAGCCCCAATGTGCTGGACAGCTGCGGCGAGACAGCCTTGCGCCACGCGGCCCGGCAAGGGCATGTCGAGGTTCTGCGGCTCTTGCTTGAAGCAGGCGCCCAGATCGATGCTTCGAAAGGAGCTGAGCTGACGGCCTTGCATGATGCAGCGCAAAATGGGCATCTTGGAGTTGCTGATGGGGATTGTTCTTTTTTTTCCATTGTTTCCCTTGGTTCATCCACTGTTGGGGGGACACTACTATAGGATACTGCAGGAATATTTTGTGTTTTCTTTTGGGGGGTCCTTAATCAAATCCAAGGCATTTGGATGCTGTACGTCTTCTGGTTGAGGTTGGTGCAGAGATCGACCAGCCAGGTGTGTTTGGGTCAACTCCTCTGCATCTGGCAGTTGCCAGGGGCCACCTTGACATCGTGCGCTTTCTAGTGGAGGTTGGGGCCCACAAGGATCAACGGACCACCAGGGGTTCAACAGCCCTGTTGATTGCAGCTCATGGGGGGCATCTGGAGATCGTCCGCGTCCTTGTTGAAGCCGGTGCGGACAAAGATCGGACCGACCACCTTGGAAAAACGGCATTGCACATGGCAGCTTTCCAGGGCCATTTTGACATCGTCCGCTTCCTGGTGGAGTCTGGGGCAAATCGTTGCTTGAAAACGAAATGTGGCAGTACCGCATGGGATTTGGCATACGAGCGTTGCCAGATACAAGTTCTTCTCTTTTTGGCCCCCTTCGAGCGGCTTGAGGCTGAACCATCCCCAGATAACAAGAACAAAGCCCGGAAAGTGGGCAACAGTTCCAGCAAATGTAGAACATGAGAAAGCCACACAGTTTTTGCCCTGACCCGCGATCAGTTGGGAATACCAACCTATTTTCCATGATCTTGACATCGTTTACCAAAGATAGACTCGGTGCTTCTTGCGAGGGAAAACTTGAGAGATGTTTGGCCGGTATTGGCTGGTTCAAATCGATGATTGCAATGAACTCCGAGTCAAGACCATTGACGGGTATTCCTCAGTTATCTCCGTTAGAGTGGCAGTTGCTGGAAAGTTTCAATCTGAAATCTGAAACTTATGTTGGTTCCCGCCTCACTGGGTGTTGGTCGAATCATGTCGTAATCATCAGTAGTTGCATCTGGGAGCTGTGCTGCGGGTTCCCAGGACTGCTCCACCAAAAGCATTTCAAGGATCAGGGAGACTATTTCTTGCAGATCAGGTATGGAAGCATATGGAAGCCCTAAAAGCGTCCAAAAGTGAGGTCAGACATGGTCAGTTGATGATTTCCCATTCCTTTTGTTTTTGTCTTAAGTTTTCAAGGACCCAAGAATTTGGTAGATGAAGTTGCGCCAGAGTGAACTCTGCAGTCTGACGCAGTCCGACTGCAATGCCCATCAAACACTTTGCGCCTGTTGTGAATCGAGTAAGTAAGTAGCATATATGTGCGGGTGTATTATATTTTTTTGGGGTGTTCTATATGTAATACATGATACCTGTGTAGTATATGTCTAAAAGATATTGCATACATACACCGACATGTTTGTAATTTGTATTTATATATATACACATACACATGCATAGATAAAACTAAAACATGTGTACCTCTCCATATGCCCACTTGAGCAGCACCAAAAACCTCCATGAAGGGATTTAGTATTCGGGTTCATGTGGGGAACCCCCCGCGAAAGCAAAACCTCCACGCGCGAAAGCCGCGCGAAAGCTCCGCGAAAGGAGTGCGTCA
>Ga0126342_10000742_pt1 | contig 39445 bp, 26 predicted proteins | sample Cyp1metagenome_FD_92528 | JGI IMG/M metagenome (GOLD analysis project Ga0126342, IMG submission 92528) | Coral microbial communities from Lord Howe Island, Old Settlement Bay, Australia - Cyphastrea 1 metagenome | ecosystem: Host-associated > Invertebrates > Cnidaria > Coral ...
CATGCTTGAACGCCCTTCACAACAGAGGGCAGTGGCCGGAATGCCTGCTCGAAGCTGCCGCGCAGCGTTGTAGGCATTGGAGGCCTGGCAAACGGCAGGCTTGAACGCCCTTAACAACAGAGAGCAGTGGCCTGAGCGCCTGCTCGAAGCTGCCGCACAGCGTTTGGGCCTGGCAAACGGCAGGCTTGAACGCCCTTAACAACAGAGGGGCAGTGGCCGGAGTGCCTGCTCGAAGCTGCCGCGCGCTTTTGAAGCATTTGAGGCCTGGCAAACGGCAGGCTTGAACGCCCTTAACAACAGAGGGCAGTGACCTGAGTGCCTGCTCGAAGCAGGCTTGAACGCCCTTAACAACAGAGGGCAGTGGCCTGAGTGCGTGGCGGAAGGCAAGGTAGTGGCAAGCCAACAAAAACAGGCTCGACACCTGCGGTGGTCCCAGGCGCCGCCCCTGCCTTGGCGAAGGCCGGGGTCGGCGGATATTATAATCTATTATAATCTATCATCTATTAATCTATAATATATATAATAATAATGATGATAATAATAATAATACTAATAACAATAATAATAATAATAACAATAATAATAATAGTAATAATAATAATAATAATAATAACCTCTTTATGGTATGAGAGAATTATTCCATCTATGGTATGATCATTTCCATATTTTCATCCCATGGCGCCGTGGCATCCCAGGTATGTGAACCAGGTGGCACTGAAGGCTTCATTGAGGCCCCAGGGTTACGGCTGAATCCCATGGGGAAATGATGGGGAAGATGATGGGGAAAAGATGGGACATGATTATAATATTATGGCTATATATATTTATATATATATATATATATTTATATATATATATGTGTGGGTGTATTATATATATATGTGTGTGTGTATTATACATATATATATATATATATGCTTGTTATCAAGTTTTGGGGTAGCTACCATATTTTCAGAGAATCTAATTTAGCTCATATGTGCGTCTTATTGGGATAAATGTTGGTAGACATAGTTCATACATTTATCAAACATGATTTGAAGGGAACATGCAAATGCATTTTTTCTATAATGGGGAATAGATCCCACTTGCATCCACATGGTTGTTGTGTTCTTGTTCATTAGGTCCTTGTCACCACCGACCAGTAATGATTCAGGTCTTTATCAGTGTGCAATTTGATGTGGACGTCCTCACTTTGCAGTGAGACTTTCATTGTTCCTTTCTACATCAACAATGTACATAGAGTTGATCTAAAGGTCCCTGCAGGGATTGTTTATTACAAAGGCCGTTAGTGTTGGAACATGAGAACGCACGAAAGATTTTGTCTGAGTTCGCGAAAGGATACTTTTATTATCTTTTATTTAGCGAAAGGTATGGCGAAAGTTTGTTTCGGTGAGGTGGTTTACCATATTGTTTTTCTATGTTTTCCAGGTGAAGTGAGAACCTTCTGAATTGAATTGTGAATGGCAGGAATAAAGTATATAATCAAGCGGAGTTGCTGCGCCCGCAAGCACGATTCAGGGTGTGGATTGTTTGGTTGATTTCCAAAGGAAGTTTAGCGAAAGTTGCGCGAAAGCAGTGGCGAAAGAGAAGGTGTCTATCGAAGGCCTAGCCTTTCCACAGCAACCTTGCGTCATGGGAACCTGGAAACAATGAAACTCTGTTGTTTCCTGGTGGAATTATCCCAACTTGGTCTTGTATTTGCCCTTGGCTGTCTCCCAGATCACACACACACACACTTGCCGTTTACATACGGTTTGAGCGCGTCTCAGCAGCACAAAGGTGGATAATCATAACCCCGCGAAAGAAAAACACGGAGTTGCGAAACATTCGCGAAAGTATGTGTTTATTCGCGAAGAATGGCCGTTTGCAGATCAAAGAATTTAGATCAACCTCCATGTATCTCCATGTACAAATATGTATGTGATATATATATATATATATATCAAATAAGAGTAAAAAGTCATTCCGATGATAACAATAGGGTTCCCCTACTTTCAATGTTTGCGCGCTTTGCTCGTGTGGCGCAGGTTGAGGGCGGCGAATCAGACCACTCAGGCAATTCAATACATGCATGCGTTTGGAAGCTCAGGGTCTGGATGATGTGCCTACATGGCTGGCTCTTAGAGTCATGATTGGGGGACTAGGCATAGTGAAATATGGGTATGGGTCAATACCTATAGATACCATTTTTAGTGGGATGAACATCCATAAATCCCAGCTATGACTTGGGGTTCACGGCACGGTACCAGGGTTTTGACCCATCCCCATATAGATCAATACGGTGCTGTATGGTGAGCTTCAAAATCCGCCTTCTTGGATTTCACTTTTCGCGTCCAAAGACAGCAGGAACTGATCATCGAATCTGTGATGCGCTACCTCCCCTCGGGAGCCTTGGGAACACAACGGCAAGGAGATGTCCATGCCTTCCACGGCTCACGTGTATGCCCTACCGCCGTCGACGGTTGCCAATGCAATTTGCCTGTCTATGCTCTCGGGTGAAACGGCGGTGTTACAAACGACGGACGTACAGATCACTTGGCCCAAGGTGGTCAGTGAGTCGCCATTGATGATCTTCCACTCCACTACGCTCGCTGGTCGTGAGTTTGTCAAGGAGGCGAAGGATGCTTGCATAGTCCAAGATGACAGTGACCCTGGTGAACAGGTCGTCAGAAGGCGACGCAAAACCCCAAAATCATCCCAAATTGAACGTTCTACGTAGGGAAAGCCATGGTTTGTGGGTACCCGCACTTGAAGAAAGACATGGAAACACGTACATATATATATATCCATATATAACTATACAAGAATCATAATACCAGCACCATGGGATTGGCCACAGGGCCATGGAAGTTGTGGCACTCAGTGTGTGAAACACATCTCTTCATCCAAGGGGGAGATCCATGTGAGGCTGGATTCCTGTCGCAGGTAACGGATCCAGAAGTCAGATCAACGATACATAGTTGATGATTTTTTGTGCGTTGAAGCTTTCAGAATTGGGGCACCAAGAAACGGTCACTCCAAAAACGCAGAGCCACCTGTTCGACCCGCAGTAGCAGTTTGCTCTCAAAATATGCAACCGTTTTCCTCTCCAAAGCACACAAAGACTAGACATGACAATTACATCACCAGCAGTATATGTGGGTTGCCAGTTCAAAAAAAAGATCAGCAGATTTTGGATCAGTTTCACTCTGATAATTCAACATCAGCTGCCATGGACTTCACCATGTTATTTGCTAAGTCATCTATTTTCATGCTCAATTTTGGTGTTGTTTTCTACAGGAAACTGAAGGTTTCCTAAAATGGGGGTACCCCTTAAGTCATCTATTTTAATAGGAAGCTATATTGGGGTACCCCCATTTATGGAAACCTCCAAAGGTTAAATTACCCGAGGGTCTCCCAGTCGTCTGCGCCTAGGTTGACACCTCCCTTGGTCCATCGAGACCTGAAAACGCAGAACTTGGTGCCACCGCAGAACGGGCAGATGTGGGTGGTTAGGCTCCGGTCAGGGTTTAGCTTATCTAAAAGAAGCCATACACAGACCAAACCATTTTTCTGGGTGGTTTAGCAATAAAAAGGTGGTATATCAGTGGTCAAATCTAAATGTATAACTGGTTGGTGGTTTCGAACATGACTTTTTTTCCCATCATTAATATGGGATGTCATCCTTCCCATTGACGAACTCCATCATTTTTCAGAGGGGTAGGTATACCACCAACCAGCATATGTTATTCATTAGGTCAGGTATTAATCACTAATAACCACTATTAACAACTATTAATCACTATTAACCATGGTTATTGCAATGTAAGTATACTTTTGATACCTAAAATGATCACTGGAGATTGGGCCTTGAATTTTCACTGCCGAAATATTTCTGACGGATGATTTCACCAGCACAATGCACGGGGGATGTAAACTTCACACATTGGAGGGGGACTCTAAATGGCCAGATGTGAAGATCCTGGACAGTTGCAGCTGGAAGAAGCCTACTTAAATGACTTGTAACTTGTAACTGTGTTATAACCCACTATACTAAGTGTCGTGAACAACCAAGTGGTATTGTTTTGACAGTCATAAATTCATTGAAATCCACAGCAATAGGAAGGTCAAGAGCCCAGATGTCTACAACTCATTCAGCGGTTGCAATTCTTTCCTGACAAAACACCATCAACACCTTCCACAAGCACTATGAGTCCGAAGCCTACCCAAATCAACCAATACACTCAATACACCTAACCTATCCTAACCTCCCCAACATCGATCTGAAGCCTCCGCAATTGTCTGCAGCCTAGCTTGACCAACTAGTTGCACCCATCATCCATCTGGAATCCATGCAGTAACTTTCCAGATCAACCGATCATAGACCAAGAAATCATACCGGACTCATGATGTTGATTATCTGATTTGATTTGTTGAATTTATGATTTTCATTGAACTATCATCAACTTATAGTAACTTATTGATACTTATCAGTTGACACAAGCCTAATAGCTGTAACAGCGAGCACGATCTAGAGCACGATTTTTGGCACGAAGGAGAGCACCAAAAAGCACGATCTAGAGCACGTTTTTTTGCACGAGGGAAAGCACCAAAAAGCACGATTTTTGGCACGAAGGAGAGCACCAAAAAGCACGATCTAGAGCACGTTTTTTTGCACGAGGGAAAACACCAAAAAGCACGATTTGTGGCACGAAGGAGAGCACGATCTAGCACGGTTTTTGGCACGAAGGGGAGCACCAAAAAGCACGATCTAGAGCACGGTTTTTGGCACGAGGGAGAGCACCAGAAAGCACGATTTTTGGCACGAGGGACAACAACAAAAAGCACGATTTTGTGCACGAAGGAGAGCACCAAAAAACACGATCTATAGCACGATGTTTGGACAAAGAAGAGAAATGCACCAAGGAGAGCACCAAAAAGCACGATTTTGGGCACGAAGGAGAGCACCAAAAAGCACGATTTAGAGCACGGTTTTTGGCACGAGGGAGAGCACCAAAAAGCACGATCTAGAGCACGATATTTTGCACGAGGGAAAGCACCGAAAAGCACGATTTTGTGCGCGAAGGAAAGCACTCAAAACAACGTTAGCCCAAAATATAAAGAAATCCTTTTTTTGACTGTTACAGCTATTAGGACGGACTCAACTTATCAGCCATTAACATCATGAATCATCAAACAAGTCTCGCCCTTGTTGCACCTGTTTCCATTGTTGCAATGCGGCGGGGCCTTCCATGCGGGCATGCTGGACTCATGTGCGGCAGCTCAGGCCACAAGGCGAAAATTTCGAGGATTTCATGCAATTTCCATAGTTTCTCATGTTGACGTTCTTCCAAACCTCAGTACATAGACTTGCCATATATCATCTACAGTAATCTAGAGTATATATATATATAGTATCTTAGTACTTCAAGCAATTATGTGTGTTTGTTCCATCTCTGGCTGCGAAGTTGGTCTGTGTATTAGCGAAGTCAGGGGCTCAGGCTCAAACCATCAATCAGACTACAGTTCATTGATATGTCCAACAGACTCGCAGCTCAAAAAGGAAAAGAACACTTGTCGTATGAGTAGTTTTTGTATGTTTTTGTCTTAGACTGACCACTTTTGTGGGTGTGTTAACGGGGATCTCCCAAGTTGCAGCCAACATGCGAAAATGCTGATCAACCATTAAAGTTTGACTAATTATTCTTAGACAAACCCTGGAGGTTTCCTAAAATGGGGGGTACCTCCAAATCATTCATTTTAATAGGATGTTCCACTATAAATCATCCATTTCGGGGTCCCCCCATGACTTAGGAAACCCCCATATCCATCCATATCCGGGATCATAATCCCTGGGAATCCGCACCAGCCAGCCATATTTTGACACGGCCGAGGTGTGTCCGAGGTGCCACCGGGGAAGCTGATAGAGATTTCCACAGATTTCTAGCGGCACTTGCAGGAAGAGTTTGGTCAAGCTCTAGATGCAGGAACATCATATCCAACTACTACTGGTAGCATCTGGTAGATAGGTGAGGGAAAATATGTTTTTTTACATGATGGATGTTGGTTGATAGATGGTGTACCATGTTGCGAAGAAAGTTTTCGCGATGCGTTTGTAGAAGATCATGGAATTTCCAGGCTTTATGTCAAGGCAGCTTATGACGCTGAGCAAGCTGAGTTCAGTGCTTGCAGTCATGAAATCAGATCACACGAATTCAACAATGGCCAGCTTTTATTGGCAGAATCATCATCCAAAATGTTGTTGGATTTCATGTCTGCGCCTGAGTTGAAAACAGAAATGAAGGAAGTAGGGACATATGCATCCCAGGCAACAGACAAACGTACAAAGACGCATACTTTTTGCAGGCCACCTCAAATCATATCAATCCGGGTGGCATGTTCCAAATTTTTGCCTTGCAGGTTGCGTTGGCGGTCGTATTCTTCGCGTTGGAGACTCAGGGAATGACGCCATGGAAACCTCCATTGCGTGCCATGGAAAATCATCACCATCATTGGATTGGTTTAAGGGAACATTTACAGGTTTAAGCCCCATATTTTATGGGAAAATCATGGAAAATCTATGGTTTCCGGTAGATTTTCGCTTAAACCAATGACACAATCTTAGAGAGAATTATTTTTCTCCCTGCAACGTGGTCTACCGAGATCTACCACCACTGGAGATGGAGCATGGTGAAAGTTCTGTGACAAGTAGAGAAAGTACTGCTTAGTAGTTACGAAAGGAATAAAAGCACCAGAATGAGTTGCGTCCAAGTTGGGTAGTACCAAATCTGGGTCGTTTCAATTTTTTTTCAGACCAAGCACCACCAAAATCTCTAGGTTGTGCCACATCTCAAGTTGGCATCCATACCATACAGATGTGAAAAAAAAAACCAGACCTCTCTACATTGATGGTGATGAAAGCTATGATAATTCTTGGATGTGTTGGTGATCATTCAACTAAGTATCTGGTGATTTGGGTTGATGGTTTCGAATCCCAGGCTTCCCCTATGAAGGGCATGGTCGCGATTTCTAGATTGTCGCTATCCCCAATATTCTAAAGCACCCGGCCAGAAACCACCACTTACCCTCTGGTAAACGTTTACAGTTCGCTATGTAAAATCACCAGTTTATAGTTGAATTACCCATAAAAAAAAGGTGATGTTCTATAGTTTCTATGGCCATGGCTTCAATAGCAAACCGTTAGTCATTACCAGAGGGTCTCCGCATTGGTTGATCCCTCGATCGTCCTCAAGGGTTCGATCGCCAAAAACATCGCTTGACAAAGGAAGGACTATCTGTCAGGACTAACGGTTGGAACCCCAAATAATGCGGTTAAAACATGTCAAAACAATAATAGACCATCCTCAAGTTTACAGTTTACCATAATAAATGGGTAGTATAAACTATCAAAAATGGGGTGGTGCATTATTGTTTTGACCTCAAATAATAGAGATGAACAAGACATTGAATTTCTCAGGATGACTAGAAAGACACCCTGCACCATTTTCAATGGCCGCTTCAGGGACAAAGACAGCATCTCTAGATGAATTGCAGAGGCCACGGCCGCGGATTTATGTGGCTGGTGGTTTTTTTAGCCAGAGATTTTACACCCCAATGGCATGGCAAACCAAATTTGGTGGGTGTTGGTTTGCCATCCTCAAATGAAACTGATGTGGGAGCTGGAATGTGAGGACAGGTGAGGACAGACTTTTGGTATGAAGGACTGCGATTCCTTTTTGATGTTGAAGTTTACGTTCAGAGGTTGTGTAGATCTGCACAATGCAATCGGTGATGCTGTGACTCTTCACCCAGAAACCATTGTATAAGTCAAGTTTGATGCCCTCACCCACAGTGGCCGCAATTTCACATATGTCCCATTCTTGAGCTGGTCCAACTTCATTCTGGGAATGCACTTGGAACTTGGAAATGCAGTGGCTCATTTTGTAAATCTACAAGAAACCAGCATATCACATTTACATTCGGACTTTGGCGTTCTGAAGAACATATTACAGGATATTACAGGCATTTCATAAATTAGGGTCAAAATACAGAGCAGAAACGGGGAGTATGGTAGAATGACGTCCCCGCGGATCCTTCCGGTAATTTCGCATAGCTATGGAAGCCATGGCCCATTTATAGACGACCTACCCATGAATTATAGTGATCTTCGCTAGCTAGGTTACCAGAGGATACCATAATTAGTTCTCAACGCTCCAGTCGATTTGCAGTTTTTGAATCAGTTGGTTCAACGATCTTCCCATGAAAACCATTGAAAACCTCCATTTTGTTCGGGGATTTCCTGCCAGGACATTGGCCAGCGGCGATTCCAAGCTGTGCACATCCGTGTTCAGTGTGCGGAAGCCCAAGTCCCCCAGTTTCGGCCAGACATCGTCCCTACTTGTATGTTGCATTTATCGATAGGTGTTCCACTTGCAAACCTTTAAGCTATACAACTGGGAACTGGGAACTTTAGAGGGAAACCAGGACAAGGTGGGGTCGTGGAAGTGGTTTTTGCTGATTGCATTATAAACGTCTTACCTTTTTGTGGTGCCTGGTTGTTTGATTCTGTTTGTTGGCTTCTGGTTTCAGTTGCCGTCTCATGATCAACGCCTTATTATGACATGTTGTCCAGTCAACTGATTTCCATGTGGCAAGGTAAACATGTCGTGTGCTGGACGCGTTCCAACTGCGCGCTGGTAGTGTGAACTACTTTCCCCATCTTGCATGATTGCACACGTTCATGGTCACAGTGTAGCAATCTTAGCAGCATATATCACGCTGATATTAATGCTGATACACCCAGCTGCCAGAATGTAGTGTGGTTAAAACATGCTAAAACAATAATAAACAACCCATTTGGGAAGGGTTTATACCACCTATTTCAATGTTTTGAAAAATGTTCGTTAAGTTTTTCTATCCCAGATATTCTTGAGGATTCAACCAGCCGCATGAGCAGCTGACCCCTTTAAGAATGGGCCTGAATAGACCCCTAACATAATGTGTATATATACATATAAATAAACACCATATAGGTGGATGGATGGATGGATGGATGGATGGATGGATGGATGGATGGATAGATAGATAGATAGATAGATAGATGGATACAAAACCATATTAAACCCACAATATTCCTCCAGATTTACTGGTTGTGGTCCTCAATTCAAGCCTTCGCCGTTGCTGTCGCCTGCCAAGGTGCTTGGTCGCCAAGGCAGGTGGCCCGAGGCCTGCTTTCTGCTCTCGCAGCGGCGCAGTGGGGGCTGCCTGGTGGATGATGGGCCGCTGGAAATGGTGGGAACTGGATGATCCATGGAACTGGGAAAATCCGCGTTGAAATCTTTATGAATCTCCCACCCAGCCATGAAAATTCAATGAATCCTTGGGGAAAACTTAAGGATTCATATTTTTCGATGATCCAATACGAGCTTTGGGGGTATCAGCCCAGGTTGCGAGAGGGACATCATGGGACATCGATACGGAAAAATGCTGAAAACGTATAGCATTTTTTCCAATTGTAGATCCAATGGGTTTTCCATATCTATGCTATGATATGCTATGATATGTATGTTAGTTTGCTGGAATGTGAACCCAGCCAAAAAAACTCGGGGTGCAACACACAGAACTGGGATAAATGGGATATGGCCACCAAACTTGTGTGCAAAACTCGCATTTCATGGGATGCTTATGGCGGTGGAATTGTGACCGCTTCATAGACGGTTAAAATTCGCCCTTCGTGGTTGTTGGTGACCCTCCAGTAAACTAACATAATATGGAAAATGGATGAAAATGGACCATTTAGTTCGGTGACTTACCTATTAAATCCTATTAAGATAGTGGTTTTCCATAGCCACATGGCAACAAAGCCTCAGCCTTGGCCTTTGTTGGGGGATCAGCAGCGGTCACCAAGGCAATGAGGAGCAGCTCGACACCATCGTCTACAATGCCGTCATCAAGGTGCCGCGGCTGAGGGACCCGAGGGATGAAAAATAAAGAGCTACGGAATGTGGCCACTCAGACTGAACTAGGCGAATTTGTGTGAAGCCAATTCTCTGAGAGCCCTGTGGTGACAATGCGATGTGCTTTCGGTCCTGTCTCTGACTATCTCCCACTTAAGTCTGGATTATAGGTGATGGAAGTCATGAAGTGGTTCTTCATATGATTAGCATGTGGTCCGAAATGGCTGGCAGATAGGTGAAAGCAACAACCTAGGTGCGTTCCTTCAAAACAAATTAACGAAGTTTCAGTTGGCTAACAAGAAACGAAACCAACAGTCATGTGGTAAACCCAATGCCATAAACAATTTGGGGATACTAGTTACCACATGTTACCCATGGTGATATTAGGGATGGTTCATGATCGGCTGAATCCCACATTCGCCCGCTATTCCCAACATTGGCAAAGTGTCCTGTTTCAGGCATGTGAGAGGAGCAGTGAATGGTCACAGGTGCTGATGCTGTGTTACAAATTCTCGATGTTCATGGCAAAATATGGCAAACTTAAAGCTTGTGGATTTACTTGCCTATTTTTTTCTGCTGGGTTTCAAAATGTGTCTATTTAGTGTTGGCATTTGCAAGAGTCACATATCAGAAAAGAGTTGCTGATACCGTCACCGACAGTCGGCCATTGATTTGCTGCTGATTCTTTGGGGGGAACCCGTGCATTATTTTCGATGTTCCTCTCAAAGCTTTCACGTGGGGCCGTCTTCTCCAAAAGCTTCATCATTCCGAGAGACATCGAGGTGATTTGACTTACTGTGGAGCAATATGTTTTTCAGAACAAAGTTCCTCTACAACTGTGATCATTTGCAGAACTTTATCGACTTCAAGATAAGACATTCTGGCTTGGTTTCTGGGGTGTTTGAGCAAAAAGATCTAGATAGCCATTTCAGCAAAAAGATCCAGCCAGAAATAAACCAGCAGAAATTGTTCTTTACCAGTTATCCAGTGGCAATGCAGATTCCCTACATCAAAAATGGATAAAAATGGAAACATGGGAGGAACAATACGGTATTCTGGGTAAATTATAATGTGGCTCACCGGTCGGCCACGGGTTCTTGTCGTACGGTAGATTCGGGTAGATTATAACGACCTCACTCAGTGGAATGATGCTTAGTATAGGGAATCATCCCCAAATCACCGTATTTTAGGTTAGTGAATTGTCTAACTGATCCAGAGTAATCATGGGGGTAAAACAACAATAAACCATCCCCCAAACGACCATTTTTATAGGTGGTATGTTTATCATTCCCAGTCATGGGTGGTTTAGTTTTTTTTACCCACATTATAACCAATATCAATAATATCAATCAATATCAGCCAATCATCTGGTATATATCAACCATCTGGTATAATCAACAACAATAGTACGTATATAACTCCAGAATATATATATATATATATACAAATATACAATAATATTCAATACTATTCCCATTAAATCCCATTAATATCAATCAGTACTGGCCATTAATTTACTATAATCTCATTAATATCCCAATAGCCCAGCTCGTTGTTTGAAACGTGCTGTTTCTTTTCCATGGATGACGATCGTGCCACGGCCCGTCTGGCCCATCAACGCACCGTAAGTGGCTTACAGATATAACTGGAGGATGTTTCCTATATATATATAATCCTGTATATATACCCTCTGGTTATTTAACATAGCCATGGAAAATCACCATTTTCAATAGGTGAACCATCTATAAATGGGCCATTTTCCATGGCTATGTTAAATAACCAGAGGGTATATATACAATAGTTGTAAATGATTATATGTAATTATGATAGAACCTGACTGGGATGTTCCATATCCATGTACATGTGTAATCGTGTTATGATGATCTGCCTACAAGTCCATATACCCTCCAGCAAACCTGCATCGCTATGCGAAAACCACTACCAACATAAATCGTTTCCAGGGGAAAACCATGGATTTCCACAGCTATGTTATTTTGGTACCTCAGTTTCCAGTCCAAAACCGTCGCGACGGGTCCCCAACGGTCCACGACGTCGCGACGGGTCTGCCGCAGCGCCAGGCTCTGGGGTGGTTCAGCGAAGTGCGGCTCGCAGAGATGGCTCCAGATGTGGCGACTTGGAGTTTTTTGGTGAGACAGGTACCCTCTGGTAATGACTAACATAGCTATTGAAAATGGTGATTTATTTAGTGGATTTACCCATTGAACATGGTGATTTTCCATAGTTATTTTAGTTTACCAGAGGGTAAACCTGATTTAAGCAACCAAAATCGTCATTGAATGGGATATCATGGGAATATGTTGGGACAACCATATAAAATATAGAGACATCATAGACCAATCATCACTCGGTATTTTTCAGTGGCCCTTTTTGGGGGTATCACCACACCAGAGCCTATGGGGTGAACCCCTCTTTGAAGCCATCACCTGCGGCACAGAATGAGGTCACCTTCAATACGACGATCACTGCGTTGCAGAAAGGCGCCATGGAATCGTTGACGAGAGACAGGATGGTGTAAGGTTGGAAACATGGGGGGGTTCTTGAAATTGATGATCCCCAGTCGTCACCATGGGTTTCAATAGTAAAATGGTCTAATGACTGGATGATTGGGGGTACGCCTATTTTGGGAGACTCCGTATTTAGACATAAGCAAAGGGTGACTGTTTTAAACTTCAACCCATCATCTTTGACTGGTGAAGCAATCAAATTAGATGTTATTTTCTGGCTAGATATTTGATATTTATACATATATTATATCAAATTGAAATATAGATCGCTGTCTGACTTCAACTTGATTTCAGTTGAGATTTGCTCAGCTGCAGCAGTTGCAACAGAGTGCTGGAGTCCAAAAAATATTCCCATATTTGTTGATGATCAAAGCAACTGAAAGCCCGCCCCATCTTTCGTTGGTTACGCCCAGGTCAACAATGGCAGCAGGCCCTGGTCATGATGGAGGAGGCAGGACTGGTCGAAGAAGAGACATGTGGATACCCTTGGGTTTGCTCAAACGTGGCTTGCTGGGAAATACCCGATCAGAATAATTATATATACAATTATATACATACATCCATACATCCATACATCCATACCATACCATACCATACCATAACAGTATCAGTATCATGTATCATGTTTCATGTATCATGTGTCATATATCATAAAACATATATCATATATCATAAATCATAAATCATAAATCATATATATTCATATATCGTATCATATCATATCATATCATATCATATATCAATGGATGTGCTTATAGAAACATCATCTATAAATGGAGGATATTCCATTGCCATGTTTGATTCCGTAGGGTAATTCCTATGGTAATTCAAGCAGGGGCTTCCTGCTCCAGTAGTACATCTCCAGACCCTCAGATCCCTCAGGGCCTGTTGGATCATGAAAGATGATATCGCCATGTCAATGCAGAAACTATGCTCTTTTGGGCTAAGCTAAGTGACTTGACGGCCCACATTTACTTCAGGCTTTTCGTGGTTTAACGGTTGTTATTTTGCTGCCTCCGTCCTCAATGAACTGAGGATCTGAGGGGTGAATCCCCATGTATTTCTGGTTCAATAGCCATCTTTGGTTGCTTGGAAAATCTCCACTTTCTGATGGTAAAAGGTGTTCAATCCCTAAGTCAAACTCATGTAGGCTAGCTCGCCGTTTGTGCAGCTTAATAATGAGCTAGTTATTATGAAAAACGGCATCGTAAAATCTGAAGGTCATATCTAGATTTGTGTTGCTGAAATCACCATTTTTGTCGGTTCAATCATCTAAGAACCCATAGCTAGAGTCTGGATTAGATACTTCATCATATTTTATCTACTTGCATTGCATCCCTCATTTCTGGTGCCCCAAAAAAAATCCGCCATCCCTCAGTCAGGTGGATCGTCACGTGACGCCGGACGCGGTCACCTGCGCAGCGGCGGTGCAAGCCTGTGGCCAAGGCTCCATATGAAGCAAACGGATGGGATTGGCCCATGATTTTTAGTGGGGTGAACCATGGGTAAAGCCATGGATTTTCTATGTTACTTAACAGTGTTTAACAGTTTTCAATGATATTCAATGTATTTTAAGGTTAAAGCCCCATGTTTTGTTGGAAACCTCAGCAGTTTGCGCGGTCAAGCTTTGATGTGTAGTTCAATATAGTTCAATACTTCAATAATCTTTGATTTGTGTGGCGGATCTCACGCTGTCTTGTGCCAGTGCTCGCGCTGGTGAGCTGATGGGGCTTCCCACGCCTCGTTTCACTCAGCTTTGATCTCTTAGGCCATGGATGGGGGTTATCTGCTAACTATCCAAAAAATGTCATGTCGAAGTCCGCGAAATCTGCCTTCAAATATTCTTTTGGGTTGGATTTCAATGGATTTCATCATCTCATTGGAATCTCGTTGACTATCCGGATGGGGATGGATCAAAACCTATGTACCATAGTTGGGAGGGACGAAGCTCATAAATCATCCTCACAAATCATCATAGGATCATCACAAATCTTCATAGAATCATCAAAAAATCATCATAGTATCATCATAGAATCATCGTAAATCACCATAAATCCCATCTATTTCAGGATTGTTGCGGGTGAACAGCAGGGAATTCCATGGGTTTCGCAACAGAGGCGGACGCTGGGACATGGCCCTTGAGATCTTCTACAACGCAAGGCCAAGTGGGGCGGGGACCCCGTGCGGAGATGGCCGAAAACCACTGGTAATTTAACGTGGCTATTGAAAATGGCCATTAATGGTTAATAGTGATTAATAGTGATTAATAATCATTAATGGTGATTAGTGGTGATTAATGGTGATTGATGGTGATTTACCCTCTGGTAAACATACAAATAGCTATTGAAAATGGCAATTTATAGTTGATTTACCTATCAAAAATGGTGATCTTCAATAATTAGATATGTTAGTTTACCAGAGGGTAATGTTTTTTGGTTGGTGTTGGTTAATGAAGACCCATTGTTACCAGCCTGATGTTTTGGATGATAATGATGTTGGTGTTTTCTTTTGGTAGGAGAATGCTGATGTCAATTGATTTATTTGTAAAGCGATGAATGCTTGATGAATGGGCGAAATGTTGTTTGCTGTTCGGATGGAGGAAGATGCGGAGTATCTCACCATATTTGACCTTTTCGATGATGAAACCTTCTTCAGGCGTTATTAACCACCATAAAGCCTATAGGGCCTATAGGGCTCATGAAAACTCAATTTTAGTTAGTGAGCCCGGTAAACTATGACAGAGTCGGCTTTTGGATTGATTCTTACCCGTTTTGATCAGCTGAAAGATGTGATCCACGATCAAAACTACCGTTCTTGTAGGTTTAGCTGGTTAGGAATGACTGGTAAAGCCAACTTCAAAGTGATCATGCAACTGTAATATAATCATTCAAAAATGCAGGTATAGGCTGTATAGGGCCAAATGTTGAAGGGTTGCTTTTACCCCATTGTGTTAGGTTGATCCCAATTAGGACCATGGTCAAAACTTGATCACACCGGGGGATGGTCATAGAGTACATACTGATGATTCGGTGTATTCATGTCATCCATAATCCATAGCGTACACGTGAATCCACTACTAGGTACCTATGATCATCCTATAGTAACAATAATCTTACGTATAATCATCCAGATACCTATAGATTTATTATAGATGTATTATAAATAACCTTCTCATAATCCCACGGTCCCCATGATCTATACGGATTTCCATCGACCGTGGCCGTGGCACATGGCCTTCGCCATATAGCAGCCAGGGCGAGACTCGATGTGCAGTAGAAACCTGAGTTTCAAGAAAAATCATGGGTTGAATGGGCATGTTAATATAAAAATAATGGTATATAATGTATATAATGGTTGGTATATATAAGAAATTACACCATACACTTATATTATAAAATCTATATCATATATAATTACATGCGCATCTCTATTGGTTGATAATGGATAATCATTGGGGATTTTAATGGGCTTATATAAAGCGGTTAAAACATACCATGAAAATGGATAGAATCTACTATATTTTGTGGATATTTAATGATATACCATTCATGCTATCATGGTAGATATACCTCAGGTAATTTGATGCTATGGATTATTTACCATTACTTACCCATTTACCCCATTATATCCAATGATATTCCCATTAATGTTGGTAAAACAATGCCTTTTCTACCAGCCATGACTGGGAATGGTATTTATACATGTTTATACCACCTATAAAAATGGTGATGACTGGGGGATGGTGCAAATGGCATTGTTTTAGCCACATTATAGTGGTAATGGATAGGAAATGATAAGAATCTAGATGAATTTGATCACGACCTCACGTCACGATGGCACTGGAATTCAGAATGGTGGTGAATGGATTTGGAAAAAAATACCCCAAATAGCTGAACTTTTCAGGTCAGGGAATGAGTGTAATTTCTCCAGATGTTTGAAAATACATGAAATCTTAATAAATGAATAGAAAGTAAAGGTTCAATTCTTAGGTTTGGGGTTGAGCATTGACCCATAAATGGGGGATACTTGAAAATGGCCCTCTTGTTTAGGAGGAAATGATGTCGCTTATTTATTTTTCATACAAGAAACACTTATCTGGATGTTCTCATGGCAAGTAGTTTCTCACTAGCATGAACTTTAGTGACATCACGGAAATGGACGTCCTGTGTTCATCATTGTTTATCATGAGTCAAAGTACTGTAGATTGAATTCTAGTGGTGACGTTGTTTTCCATCTATTCTGGGTTACATTCTACCAACGGAGAACAGTGCATCTACTCTTACCCCCTAGAAAACAATTTTTCATACACTGCGGTAATCAAGCGTGGCAATGGAACATTATCAATGGAGTTCGATGATGCTTTCCCATGGGTATGGGTCAATACCTATAGATACATTTTTAGTGGGTTATTCACATCCATAAATCCCAGCTATGACTTGGGGTTCACGGCACGGTACCAGGGTTTTGACCCATCCCCCCATTAAAACCTTCATTTCTGGCAGATTTTGAGTTTCGGCCGAGGCTTGACGTGGTGTGTTTGAACACTCTGGTGAGCGTTTGTGGTCGCTGGGAGCACGGGCATCTCAGGGAGATCCTGGGGAATTCTCCCGACCGGCCGAAGTTTTCAGGTGAACTATGTTATGAGAATTTACCCAGATGACATGGGGATATATAATGATATATATATAATATAATATATATATATGATGGGGATGGCATGTGACGAAGATAGAGCCAACACAAAATATCTCTGGATATTATCTAGATATATGTGGTGGTTTTTCTAAAGCGGGTGTCTGAAACCATGGGATACCCACAATATATGGCCATTTCACTCTTCTCCCACATGGCGCTCAATGGCGCTAAGCCGCTACTCACTACATGGCCATGCCATAGCGTTGGGATCCATCGTGGATACCATCATGAACATGTTTGATGATTGAACATGCGTGCCAACGGATTTGACCATGCATTGGGTATAAAGTCAAATTTGAGTAGCTGAGTAGCTTGGAGGATAGTGGATAGTGAAAAAAGTCCTAGAAGGATGGAGATAGCATGGACACTGTCTGTAGGCAGGGTGTTCCGACCTTTCTAGGAACTCTGCAGCTTCCAGCTCTATGCTGCTATGCGTGGTGATTATCGCTTGGTGACTTTAGACCATTTGAAACATCAACTCACCAACTCTTTGAATTAAATCCTAACAAACTTTGAGTAATAATTTCATAGAGCTCTCTAAGCCAAGCTTCTTGTCAACAGACATGGGTCATAGTTTTTTTCAGCCTGATATCCGGTGGACAATTACAGATGGATATCCAGTATATTCCAATAATCTGGGTAAATTATAACGACCTCACTGTTCTCCCTCACTGGAAATCATGGTTAGTAAGAGAAATCATCCCCAGCCATGGCCCAACAATTCAGATTAGTGAAATATTATAATTTACCCAGAATAATACATATTAAATCATTTTAAGCTTGATAGATTCTTGTCGCGCTGACACCACGGGCCGGGCATGCCGATACCTAGCAGAGCGTGCGGGCCATGGCCGCGGCGTCGACGGTTTCCGTTTCCCGCGCGGATGGATGAGCTCGGGTGCGCTGTCACGGCCATGTCGGCCTGTGGAGGATTGGGAAACGGAGCTTTGAGTCACTACCATTGATCAATGGGAATTTCAGGATCCTAAAATGGAGGTTCTGTACCATATAAGGCCATATTTTGTGGGGATATTCCCTTACATAGGCCTTATATAGGCCTGTAGGTACCTCCAATTTAGGTTCCTGAAATGGCCATTGAATTGAGGGGTGTTGGATACGGTGGATACTTGGAGAATCGTGGGAGTTGCATTGGTTGCTAGCTTCAGTAGGATTATATATAACCCACCTATCAATGGGACAACACAACTCCGGGGGACTGACCAACCAGGGAAAACCAGGCTTGTGAACAAATGACTGGGAATGAGCCTGGAAGTCGACCTTGGTTATCCTTGGTTTTCTGTTTGGCCGGACATGCGGATAGATGGGGGTCATATACCTAATTACCCTCTGGTTATTTGACATAGCGATGGGAAATGACCCATTTATAGATGGTTTACCTATTAATAGCATGGAGATTTTCCATGGCAAACTGTTAGTCATAACCAGACGGTACATCTAATTACCACAATCTACCATATCTCTAGCTAGGAATGGTATGAATTCTTGCAGGGGAACTCAGATTAGTCCCGCTTTTTTGTTTCCCGTTTTGATGACTAAATGTCCACTTGGAATGGTGGTGCAATTTCTGATGACCTCAAAATGTGCCGGTAGAGCCGGTAGAGGACATATATGGATCCTTACAGTAACCTTTTTTTTGCCAGTTCTTGTTGGATTCAATTATGTAAAGTTCTACTTCTTCATATCCGGGAACCAATGAACTAGAGACTGTTCGAAACTCGATTGAGTGATACGAAATGCGTCTCATCAATCCTGGTTTCTCGTTGCGTGGCTGAATCCTCCTTGGTACGGGCTTAAGTAAGAATCCCCGAACGTATAATTCACAAAGTATGAATTATGTATATCACACCAAAACCATCCAAAATACATGTTGCATCATTCTGCATTAAATGAAGTTCATATGCATTTTTCATCATTTTTCCAGGTGACTTCTCGTGCTCCTGGTAGTGTTTCTTGCTGTGCTTGGTGGAAGTGCTAGGAGCCTCGCTCCCTGCGAGAGCTCACCAGTTCCATTGGTCGGTCGATCAGCCCAGATCATTGAGAGGTGCTGGGGGGAAGATCTGAAAAAGGGGGATTCACCAGCAATAAATGGGCCATTTAAAGCCGGAATAATTTAATGATCATAGGATCAATCAATATCAATAAATATCAATAATATATCAATAATAATATCAATCATGAAATTTGGGGATAGCCATGGATAGCCACCACTAAAATGTCTTTTTTCTCAGACCAATTCCATGTTAGTTTTGCTGGGAATCCCATCATTTTTTCCCCAGCAACGCTGCTGTGACATCTAGCCCCCTTTGGGATGAACCTCCCGCATCCAAAAGAGGATTGTTTTGCCATAGGATGGTCATCAATCCATTCAAAACGTGAGTTAATCATATATATATATAGACATTGTATACATTATATATATAAGTATATGTATATTATATATATATAATATATATATATGTATATGTATATTATAATATATATATACTGTATGTATATAATTATATGTATATATCATATATTAGGCTTCCCGTACTGGAAAGGATGACCATAAACCATCGAAACCTTCCACGTAACTTGACCGTGGCCCGAGGCTGCGACGGAAGTGGCCAGCGGTCCTGGAAATCTTATGGCGGCACCTTGGCGCTGCAGAAGGGTCCGTTGTACTTCAAAATCATCTCGGGAAAACCATAGGAAAATTGAGGTTTTAATGGAAAAACCATAGGAAAACCATAGGAAAAGGAGGTTTTAATGGGAAAACCCTAGGAAAACCAAAGGAAAATGGAGGTTTTAATGGGAAAACCATAGGAAAACCATAGGAAAATGGAGGTTTTAATGGGAAAACCATAGGAAAATGGAGGTTTACCCTCCGGTAAACGTTTACATAACTATGGAAAGATCCACCATTTTGTATGGGTAGTTCAACTATAAATTGCAATTTTCAATAGCTATGCTAGCTTACCAGAGGGTAGCCATCAACAATGATTTAACCATCAGAAATGGAGATTGAAGCAGCAAAAATTGAGGTTTAACCACCAAATACTCGGGTTTCAGTGTCAAACATTGGGATATAAGCTTTAAAAAAAGTAAAATTTGATGCCCCCTACTTTGCTTAGTTGGTTTATAAGTGATTTACAGTGGATATTGATTTTTATCTAGTTAAATGGATGTACAAACCAGGCAACCATCTAGAGGGGCCATCTTGTATAGAGAGAACATGGTTGTCAAAAAATTCATTGGTTACCCAATGATGGGGGAGCAACTGCTGGATTGGTAAACTTTGACTTGGTTCACTCACTATTGTAATGGGTCACTTTAATAGAAAAAACACCGCTGGTTCTGGGAATGGGTTACCCCAAAATTATCCGAAATTAGACTGCTATGTGTGTATTAACTCGCATGGTGTTGGGGTCCCCCATTTTCAGAAACACCCACGCGTTTACCCAGTCTGATAGCCAGTCAGTAGCTTCCATTTGGAAGAGTGCTGTTTTTGTTCAGAGGCCTATCTCAAAAGATGTATCTTGTTGGTTGCAAATGATGAACATTTGGCTCCAAGACTTGTGACATGAAATTGTGGAATTTTATTTGCTCTGGTTATGTGCGTGTGTGTGTCTGTCTTCCTGGGCTTCCTGGGCTTCCAGAGTGCAATGGTTCAAGAGCCTTTGATTGTTGACATTTGGTTGCCCTCCTTAGCAAGCCGACAGTCCCTGTCATCAAGATGATCTTATTTTATTTTCAAGCAGAATGTGAATGGGTCAAAACTGATTTTTGTCAGGCCCAAAAACCAGCACTGAATATATCCAAAGCCATACGGATCCAATTTCGTTTTCATCCACCGGTTCATCAAAGGAATCTCCAGGCGCCCAAGATCGCGTTGGCATCATTGGAAATCTTGAGGTCAGAAGATTGCCGCCTTCAACTGGATGTCATTGCTATCAATGCGGCCACTCAGCTGCGGATAGTGGATGGATTTGCCACTGATACTGTAAATCAATATCAATCATTATCCATCTACTGATACTGTAAATCAATATCAATCATTATCCATCTAAATTCAAGTGAGTTTGATATCCATCATAGTGTTATTGTCCATCATTATCCACCTTAGTGTTCCGTTTTAGCAGGCAATCAGCAAACCACTTGAAGTCAGTTTGACCAGTCTCACGAAGTTTGCTGGCAGCGAACCACGTGACATATTGCAGAGTTCATCACTTGTTTCGATGTCCATGCAAAATGTATTGATAAGTGGTTGGTAGTTTCATAATTGGCATGTGTTTTGTATATATCATCACATTTCCATACATGTCCAGGTTCATATTAGAATCTATATAATAATTATCTATATCAAACAGATATGTCATATTTCCAGGTTCCATATTCAATATGTGACATTTATGCCATGGTGACAAACCTTGAGCCACCTTGACTGTTTGACTCGTTTTTTCGAGTCACACCTTGGACGGAAAAGCGAGTGGAATCGGCGGGTGAGTGCACCTGTGGCCTGCCACATGTCCGACAGGTAATATTGTCACTGTTGTTGGAAAGAACCAGAAAACAACTGGAAAATAAGTGGAACATATTTCTGGAATTTCTCTGGATTTGGATTTTATATGATTTAAAATAAAATTTGAATAAGATGGAATAACCAGAAAATCATTTGGATATCGGACAACCAGCAACATTACTCCTACTGTGTGTGTGTGTGTTTTTGTGGTGGTTGCTGGATTTGGATTTAGATTTTACACCTTCGATTTTTGTGGTGGTAAGTTGCTAGTTCCCCTTCATCCTTCATTACTCCAAGAGTTTCACATGCCAAAGATATCCAAAGATGATATTCAAATGTTCCAGCCACCTAGGGTTTAGATCGTGTCGGAATGCCAATGGGGGTTGCCGGACAAGAAAAATGCTCTGAAAAATAGAGTGGTTGATCGATACACGTTGTCCGACCGAACATCGACCTTAAGGTTCAGTGGAGCCTTTGGAATATGCGAAAATTTGATTGTTTTATTCCTGTTAGATCCCACTGGCTGTCAGCATTGTTTCGAAGTAAACCATGGTCCGCTGTGAAGATTTTAATGAAGATTTGTGTGCTTCTGTCAGTCTGACTGTTTCTTATCCCCAGAAATGGCATGATGCATGATTCATTCTTGAATCATGAAGATCATGAAGTTCAATCAATCATGGATCCCAAAGAACTCGCACCAGAAAGATTGTGTCTCCTCGCACTCGTTGCAAGGCCATGAATACCATGAGCCGCCCGCCGAACGACCAGCGCGCCTGGGCTGATGCATCAGATCAATGGGGCTGGCTGGAAAACCCACTATAAATATCTGTAAATGGTGTCTTAATGCGCTTAATGGGAAGAATCCACTATAAATATCCGATAAATGGCGTTTAGAGCTGTTCTACACTACACTGCAAGGCCAAGCCGAGAGCGACCTTTGGAGGCATGAGAGGGGGAGCCGGGGTGTGAGTCCCAAAAGCAGATCTACGGAGTATGCTGACATAATCTGAAATATATCATAGATATTGTGACTAGCTAGTTGTTTTGCCAGTTCACCTTTAAAATGTTCGTTTATTCATGGTTTCTATTGCGAAGTCCTCCGGACAAATTGGAAGGCTTCATCCCAGGCCTGCATTGTAGGCGCGGCACAAAGATATACCCATTGAACATGGTGATGTTGCAGTTTGCTATGTGAAATTACCAGCGAGTATCATGTTTGTTTGTGTGTACACATATTTGTATTTATGGTTATTGAGTTATTGATTTTAAGGTATGTATATTTATACGTGTACATATATATATATAAATAAATATATATGTACGTATATGGTGCATGTGGTTCTTATGCACATACTTCTTGTTTTTGTTTTTTAATACATATCGTTACCAACATGTGTTTCCCCGTTTGTATATCCGGATACATTTATGTACAGAAGTCTATTTTAACATATGAAATGTCTACTAGATATGTTTAAATAGTTGTAAGATATGTATTGTTTATATGTGCAAACATATCATATAATATAATATAATATAATATGATATAATATAGCATAATATAATTAATATAATATAATATAACATAATATAATATATATATATATATATGCACGTGCTCATATATATATATACATATATATATATATATATTATACCACATATCACATCCCTTACTTCTAAATTATCCCCTGTTGCAGTTGCAGATGAATCTGCCATCTTTCGGTATGAACTCGGTGCAGGCTATGTCTTCAGCTGTCCCAGACGATGAGCACCAAAGACGTGCAACGAGATCTGCACCACGGCATGCAACGGCCGCCGGGGTTTCTGTCACACCCAAAAGAGGGGATGGAAAATTCCGAGAAAAATTTTGGAGTTTCAATGGGGAAATCATCTGTCAACTTGAGATTTTCCATTGCCAGATTGGCATGGTTATTACATGTTATTACCAATTTTGGGGACATTGCATGACATGAACTGACTTTGCGTTCACCGGGAGTGATTTGGTATCGTCAGCAGAGATGAACTGACAAACTAAGTGACGTATATGGCGATTTATGTGCTGACTTGCATGCGCGTGCAGCCAGAATGTGTGAAAACAGTGTTGCTTTTAGTCGCAGGAATCAACCCAGAGACCATCGCATCGTTTTCATCAGGAACATTGAACAGCTAGAACAATTGGTTGGCAGATGGCAATTGTATTGCAATTGTTTCATATTGTGTGTTTCTACTTGGTGTGCTGGTATCTAGTTGTGTCGCAGTGACCTGATTTTCACATGTGTTTCTTCGTTTTACCCAATCGTACCATGTTGCAAGTTTAGTGATTGGGTCCTTGGTACATTTGAGAGGTACAGATACGCCCGTTTCTGTAGGTACATAATGGCATACAGCTTTTGTACACTCACTGTCTCTTATAAATCTTGGCAAATGCTGGCACTGCACAACTAGAAGAAGTGGCGTGATGGAACAGATCTACTTTGTATGAGATATGGATGTTGCTGACAACAGTTTTGATGACAAGTTTGCCCAGTAATATACAGGGTATCACTAGTGACAAATTTATGTGTATAATGTGTATATATATAGTTATGTGGCTCATATTCAGGTATTTGCATAGATTGTAACGACCTCACTGCGTCTCACTGGAATTATCTTTAGTAGGGGAAATAATGCCCCAATGAATGACTTTATTTCAGAGTTGTGAATTGTTATATATATATATAATTTATCCACACAGTCCGTGTTTCTATACCTCCATTCTATCCCCAATAAATTTCTCATAGGGCTGCAACATGTACAGTGCCTATAAAGATATCCCAATCATTTTTAGATCTATACGATCCCGATTCCTGGGACATATACCCTCTGGTTCAATACAACGGTGGAAAATGGCACGTTTAAAGATGAGAAACATTCAAATAAGTTCACTGAATTCTATTAAAATCATATCAAAAAATGCTGATGACTTTTTTTAAAAAATCAGAATTGGATATGATATCATATTTGGATAAATCATATCACCACTAGTTCCAACGGATCGGAAACTTTCTTCGTTCCAACGGATCAGGATCAGCTTCAACACCTTAACGGCCGCAACGACCTGGACGCTGTCCTTGCAGATCTTGGTGCCTCGGTGATGTTTGTTTCGCAGATCGTGGGGAGATGATGCCTGATATTATCTCATATCATATCATATTATGTTTGATGTGATTATATATTTAAGTTATAAGGAAAAATTATTATATTGTATTATATTTATGTTTTGTTATATATGATATTATAGTATATTATGTTATATATATATTGTATCATGTTGTATTATATTGTATTATATTATCTTATATTATATTATAGTTTACTATATATTATTTACTTTATTTTATTACATTGTATTATAACATGAATATACTATATAATATAATATATTACATTATACCATATTATACCATATCATACCATGATATTATATAATATTCTAATATATTAATAGTCTAGTTGGTTTTATTTCATTGTATTGTAGTTTTGTATATTATTATATGTTATGGTCATCGAAATCCCGTAAAACACTCCCTATGATCGCCCCGTCATGCCGCCGGGTGATCATCAGCCCCCAGGATCGTGCGGGGCACTGCGCTCTTCAAAGAGACGCTGTTGGCATGTCAGCTGCCATGGCAGCTTCTTGCTTTCGTAAGCTGAGGGAAGTCCGGGGGAAGGGCTGGGGGGCTCTGGATTTGTGGATCCGATGTGACCAGAATTTTTTTCGTTAAAAGAATCATAAATTTTCGCCATTTGGGAATGGTTCATAGCACCTATAAAAATGGTTTGGGGATGGTTTATGATTGTTTTAAGCACATTACTTTGGATATTTGACTCACTTAGGATCTGAAGATTGAGTCTTTTTTTCTTCCGCATCTGGATTGGGTCGACCCAAAACTCCCGTTTGATTTAGGCCAGTCTCATCCAACGCCGGGAGGGACCCAACATCGATGGAAACATAGAAAAGCGCTTTGATTCCTTGCTTGGATCCATACTTGGGAAATGCTTATGTCGTTTGGGAAATCGAGAGTCAAACTTTAAATGCTAGGCCTGAGGTTGAACATTGACCCAGTCAAAATAGTTGCTGGGATTCATCGACGTCTGTCTTGGGACCTTGATCTTTGTCATACATCGAATGACTGGAAGGCCACTTACCTTTTATTTTGTACGACGTCTGACGCTCTGCTTGACCTACAAAGAACCTCCCCAATCCAATTGAAACCAGTACTATCATAGCTCTAGCTGCTCTTGATCCTTGGGAGCTGGCAGCAAGCTATTGACTGCAGTCGTTTCGGGAAGTTCAGCTGGAGAAATGTCACTTCTGCCTTGACATTTGCTATAGCCACTTGCAATCAATTAGACTGTGAATGATTGAGATGTTTTTTAGTACTATGACGAATGTACCATGCAATGTTCACTTCAAGCATGGAAAGAATGCCTTGTGGTAGAGTAGCATTGGGTTTTGGAAAACATGTGGTGGATGTCGCTTCTGTACTAGTCATTCGGACCTTCAAAGTACTGCAACAAAGATAATAAAGCAGGTCAAAATACGATCAATCAATTCGTAGGTATGTACAGTACCCTGTACCAAACTTTAATTTGAAAGCAATACGCTTTTTTAACTTTTAGCAACAACAGTCAAATTACAATAACTATTTACAAAAAGAACAGTGTAAGAATATTGAAACACTAGGATAAAGTAATTCTATACCACAGCCATTTCCAGATGAGCAACGACAGAAAATACCGGAAAGCAACTGGAAGGAGTAATATATCACCGGCAACTCACCAGGCCAGACACAAAGCTGGATCAGCAACAAGCATATGAAAATTTCACCAAGCTACCGCAGCCCAAAAAAGATGGAGCATGATTAATTTGCATCAAATTTTATCAGAATTTTCAAAATTGGATTGAGCCTTTAAATCTCTCCTTTTTGTGGTAACCAAATCAGACGAAACGAGGTGCAGCCTCCATACCTTTGGCGAATGACTTTGGCCTACTTTTTGCGCAGCGAAGAAAGCACGGTGGGGAATCCGGTGAAATTCGTGTGTTCCATCCAGGGGATGATACCCAATTGGTGCAGCTTGGATCTCCCAAAAATCTCATGGTTGTTATCATAATGAACTCTCATTAGGGTAAGGGAAACTATACCCTCTGGTTATGACTAACATAGCCATGGGAAATGGCCCATAGAAATAGATGGTTTACCTATTTAAAATGGTGATTTTCCATGGCTATGTTAAATAACCAGAGGGTTATATGAATGGTCATTGCGGCAAAGCAAATGCCATAAACCTCCAAGTTTGGAGGGTTAGTTATACTGCATATTTTCATGGTTATACTGCATACCAGAGAGTGTTTATCCAACCTTACTTTCACAGTTCTATTGATGGTGTTTAAAATATATTGCGGAATTTGGTCATCAAATTGGCTCTACCATATTGTTAATACAATCAAGTAAGTTGGCTGACGGTAAGATGTTGTTTTTTGATCCATCAACCGTAATATGGCAATCATCCAACTTATTTGCCACATTGCATATCCCAGGTCCCATGTTATTCCCATTTGTTTATGTAAAATGGCTGTGTTTCATGGATCAATTGTCTCCTGATCCAACAACCATAGATGTCCTTACTGGTTACAGTTGATGAATAGAGGGGTCGATGATACCATTAAATGGTATCCAAGCCGGCCCGTCTTTCCAAAAGGACATCGGAACTGTAACGACAACTACTGTAACTACTGTAACTAACCCAAGAGCTACTGTAACTACTGTAACTACTGTAACTAACCCAAGAACTACTCTAACTACTGTAGCTACTGTTTCATTCGATTTTTCCCAGTGTATCCGAGAAGCCAACAACGTCCCTGGCGCTTTTTCAAAGGCGGCGGATCTGGTGCTGCAGAACGTTGTGTGCACCTCGCTGGAGCGCAGCGGTCAATGGCCAAGGCATGGCCGAAACAACAAACGGGAAAAGTCAGGATTTCACCAAGGGGATATGATGATTGGATATGATATATTGGATAGAATGATATATTGTATTAATGATTATATCCAGTATATTGGCTATGATAATATGATGATTGGATAATGATATTAATAATGATATATAATGGATATATTATGATATATTGGATATGATAATGATGATATATAATGGATATTTAATGGATATTTGATGAATATAATGATGGATATTTAATGGATGTTTAATATATACATATATAACGTGAGTTCATGGATATTTCATGGGATAAGCAAGAAACCGCATGTATACATATGGATACAACTGAGGATTGAATCTTGAAAAATGGCGACAGGACAGCCCATGGAGAATATATAGAGATATCTTCAGCGAAGAACGTGGCAATTTCGGTGTTTGAAATGGATGATTTACAGGATTTACCCTCTGGTTATGACTAACATAGCCATGGAAAATCCCGTAAATAAATGGAGGTTTCTAGCTGGGAAAATCATCTATAAATGGAAAAACCAGAGGGTAATCAACGAATCTGATGGTTACTATCTATCCCATTATTCAATATCCCGCTTAAGAATGATAGAAATATCCCCATGATCAGCGGTCAATGGGCAACAAACATGATGGTATAGTGGGAGGGATACAAACCCACGGGTAAATCGACCATATCTTTTATTTTCAGGCAGCAAAAATTGGTTTTTGACCACCCAGAATTGGATGAACAAAAACTGAACTTTGATTGTGATCAACATTGTCCAATTTTAAAGAGCGATGTATGGTTGCAATGTGTTGCAATGTTAGATTTTGGATGGTTCGTGTTTGGGGATAGATCCACTAGGAAGCAGTGTGTCGGAAGAGCCAGCGTATGATAAACATGTAAGCAAGTGACATGATTATTGCTTACCCTGTTTTCACCCATTGAGTGTGGGTGGACATCGAGTGGTTAGTAAGGATTACAACAAGCATCACATGGAATCCCAACAGACCAGCCATCTGTGATTCGTTTGGACTCTCCAAATCTCAGATTGCCCATCCTTGATGCACATACCTTACAATCACATAGTACCTATATACCCAGTTAGATCCACTATTTGAAGAACCATAATACTAGTAATTAGTACATCATTAAAGTTGATAGAGGTTTCTATCAATTTCTAGATGATAATAACATATAATAGCAATGCTCCCCACTTTTGAACGGCTCAAGATTAACTGCATACCATTCACCATCAATGTCCCCTTCGGTTTGTCGGGTCAGGTGGTGATACTGACTGTGACGTTTTGACCATTCTCCATTCTCCCCACAAAAAAACACCTTGAACCGTTTGTTTTCGAAAGGCTCGCGGCGAAGGACTGAATTGTACATCTTCTGGTTGGTGGTTTGGGACATTTGGATTATTTTTCCATAATATATGGGAATAGTCATCCCAACTGACTTTCATATTTTTCAGAGGGATTGAAACCACCAACCAGTCTTCAACAATGAGAAGTCCCGCTACAAAAACAGTCCTCCCAAGACCCTAGACCCGCACCTGAACATTGAGAACAACGACACCATGGTTGCTATGATGGCCGGTGATGTTCCCGCTTCGTCCTCTGTGAGGAGGTGGTTACCACTAGCACAGCGAAAGACGTGAGACATCATTGGTTCAAGGGAAATTTTCAGGTTAAACCATGTTAAACCCACATATATCATGGGAAAACACATGGTTTCCGGTGAAGTTTTTCCCAACAAAACCAACGCCGTTGATTGAACATCGAAAAAACTGGTTCAATGGATTGATGGATTGGTAAACTCAATCATCACCTGGGATTGGTAGCTGGAAAAAAAGCAAACCCTTTTTGCGTCTTCATCAGGTCCTTACACCTCATCGGGCACGCGGCAAGCGACGTGGTCACTTGCTCCTGTTTCCTTGGCGCTTGCGCGCAGGGCAGCTTTTGGGATGAGGCAGGGGAGTTTCGACCTTGGAAACCCTGTGGTGTTATCAAACGCAGTTGGGAAATCCACCATTTATATAGGATTTTCCCATACTTGGATCCAAAAACCATGGATTCCGCGTTCAAGTTTCTCTCAAACCAGATCAAACCGGTCGATTGACGATAATGTGGAACACCGAACAAAAATACGATGCTACTATATATCATGTTGATTTTGGTGGCACACACACAATTCTGTTGTAACATCCGTAACGGAGTTGCTATTCTCAAGTACTTTCAAGAATATGATAAACCCCATGCCATAAACCTGCCACTTTTTTGACTCATGGTAACAGACCAATTATGATGGTTTAGGACTGGCTTTACCAAAAATTACCACAATATTCAATAGTTGAAGATAAAATTGGATGGAAACATATGGAAACCCATAGGCCATAGGACAGGATTGCCAAGTTCACAGAATTGGATGATGGGAAAATTGGAACCGGAAACCCAAAAATATCTGATGGTAAAAACATAATTTTACCATGGTTTCCGGTTAAGATTTTCCCTTCAACCAATCCATTGACAAGTGATGACAAGTGTAACAGAGAACTGCAACTGCGCCTGGTGGTTTTCGACACCAGGCGCTGCACTCTTTTGCGATGTTGAGAAGTCAAGGTGAGGATCATCCCTGGAGTGGGACATAGTGGGAGATGCATCAGAAAACAAACAAAATGGCAATTCTTTGCGGTTGAAAAATGTTGAAAATAACATAAAATAATGATTTACTGGGATATTCATGATTTTTTTCATTGGATATTCGTGAGATACCTTCTGGTAATCTTACATAACTATGGAAAGTCACTGTTTACCTAGGTAGAGCATTTCAAAATACCCTCGTGAAGCCATGTTCCATTGCTATGTGAGACTGGCGGTAACCAAAGCCATGAAATGAGATTTTAATCGGGATCTTATCAGGAAAAATGCGATTTAGCCTTGACATGAATTTAGCAGCACGAATTGGAATTTAAGCAGTGTATATATATAATGGTGATTTAGCCGTCAAAGAGAGAGATTTAACCCATGACTTATGAACGGTTTTGAGTTTGTCCAAAAATGGTTTTGGTGGCAATTTGCAATTCGGGATAAGGCTCTGATCCAGGAGATTTGAGGGATACACCTTTTTTGGGCAAAACTATCTTCGGATGTTAGTGACACCTCTCTCTATATATATATGTTATATATGTTTGTAGAGTAGTATATTCAGAAGCAAGAAGCAATTTGGTGGATAAAAAACACCGCCAATGTCCGATTTCAATGTTCCTGACTAGACAAATCCATTGATCGGCTGATCCACATATAGATTGATGGTTAACCCATGTGGAAAATCACCTTATCTTTCTGGTTGAAGCCCCATATGTTGATGGCTTTTCACCATCATGCTTGGTTGGATACAATCCCCATATTAGCTTATACATAATACATTAATACCTGGTTGGTGGTTTGGAACATTTCTTATTTGTCCATTCAGTTGGGAAGAATCATCCCAACTGACGTTCATATTTTTCAGAGCGGTAGGTATACCACCAACCAGATACGTTTGATATCCCTCATTCCATGATATTCCACATCCCAAAGGATCATCCCCTACATCCCTATTAGGTGTGATATTCCACTACATATTACCATTGTCATGGGCGTTACTCTCCGGTGTCATCAAACGTGACAATGGAAAATCACCAATTTAGTTCGTTGATGTTCCCATTAAAAGCTCCATTTATAGTGGATTTCCAGTTGCCATGTTTGATTACCGGAGGGTACATCCCATATACCATAAAATGTTTCCCAACAGTTTATAAACAGGTCCTTATGTTTCACAGAGACAGGCATTGATGAAGGACTACGCATGATATAATATAAATAATATAACCTATATCCCACAAAATACATATACATACTGTAAATACATGTTAACATAGATGTATGTCCAAAAAACAATCTCATAAAATCCCAGAGGATATACCCACCAGCATCCCATAAAATCTCCTAAAATCCCATAAAATTCATAAAATCTTCATTAAATCTCCCCATGATACCTCCATTGGGTCCCTCTAACGACCATTGGTTCAGGCCTTGAGGTCAATGACCAGCTGGCCACCAGCGCCCTGACGGCGCTCACGAGCTGGCAGATTGCTGCCAGGTGTAGTTCCCAGCTTTGGTCATGACTAACATTGCCATGGAAAATCCTCACTTTTAATAGGTACATCATCTATAAATTGCTCATTTTCCATAGCTATGTTAAATAACCAGAGGATATATATATATATATTATATGCGTAATTATACCTATATATAAATATAAGTATATACATGTGAGAGATGGTAGAGATTTTATCATTTATAGGGATTACATCCATCATTATATCCATGATAAACCATGGGGGGTCGGAAATGTTTGAGGCAAAAGTTAGCAATGTGGGGCTGACAAACGATAGCAAAGTTGGTGCAAATAACTCCAGCAACCTAGCTAAGTTCATGGGGTTTATAAACCAACTTAGAACAGGGGGGCCACATTGTAGTATATAATGAGATATAGATTGGATATAATGATATGGTTTAATCATAATTATGCTTATTAGGAAAATGTAAACCAAACCAGTATGATGAGTCGATGATCTTAGATGTGCTAAAACGATGGCAATTTGTACCAGATGTCACCAGATGTGTATTTCAGTTAGGAGAACCGGGAACCAACCAGAAATGGAGATTGGATGGGAGTTGAATGGGGATATTGAATGGGATTTGCTGTGTTAAAACAAACCTGCGAGAAGCAGCCATGTATCAGCTTGGATATGGGGTCCAATTAACACAAGATGGGAGAGTTCAAGCAATAACAACTCATAAAATTTGTGCCTCCAACATTCTCCAACGGTTTGTGTTGTTGTTGGGCATGGTTTCTTCTGTCTTGAAGGCTGATCTCTCAATGTTTGGGTCTTAGTCAGGGGGTATTGTTAGGGGAATGGGACAATGAACCTGCACGACATTGGGGCCAACTACAACCGTCTCGCAACGACCTCACCATAAATGAGGACTTTGCTAAGGAGAACCACCCCAGATTGGCTGATTGCTGATCATTTGCTATCTGAACACTTGCCTTCAAGAACTCAATCACTGGCTTATTTTGTTTTTTCACAGTTTCCTTTTACAGAAAACTGCCTGTATTTCATGGGCATGGAAAACCCATGGATTTTAACTGTAGAATTCCTCACCTACCCTCCAGGTGGCTGGAAAATCCGCCATTTAATTTAGTTCAATGATTTTCCCATAACAACTCCGTTTAGTTGGTTTTTGTTTCATGATTTTCCCGTGATTTTCCAATTTTTTCGTTGATTTGCCAGCATTTCCCATGGCTGCAGGTTGCTGCAAGGCGCCCAGCGGCGCCAGCTGCGGCTCAACGTGGTGCACCACGCGGCGCTAATGACGGGTCCATGGCCTCGGGCCCTGCGGCGGCTGGAGGCGGCGGGAGGAGAGATGGTGACCCGCAGCATGTGACTTGGAAGCGATGGGGGGATGAAAAAATGGGGGGTTAATATGGGTCAACCATGGTTAACTGGTTGGTGGTTTCAGACATGTTTTATTTTCCAAAATATATAGGGGATAATCCTTCCCATTGACTAATATGTTTCAAGATGGTTAAAACCACCAACCAGTTAACCAATGAAACAATAAGAAGGTATCATCAATCATTATCATGTCATATGTGAAACTGATATAATTGGGTGAAGCAAGAAGAATGTGGGAATTGAAAATGGGATACAGTAGAATGGGGATGGGATGGGAATAGAATGGGATAGATCTTAAGAATGCAGTGGCATTAACCGCCAACAATAGAGTTTTAGCCAACATGGTGCTACAACGGGATGTACAATAATCGGAATACGTTGAGATATCCGGCAATTTGTTTCAGCGTGTGCGAACTGAAACATCACCACTTTTAAATTCGGTAAATCATCTACAAATCGGCCATTGTTTTATGGTTACATGAAATTACCAGAGGGTAGCATGATTCAACCGTTAGATAATACAGACATATATATAGACGGTATAAGTATAGGATAGTTGGTCTCTATAAGATGTTAGACCCAATAGCATGGGATAACTTGAACGTGATGAAAGCTATGGAAGCAACAACGACGACGACGACAACGACGACGACGAGGAGGAGAAGTTCCTGAAATGTGTCGAGTCATTTCCAGGGTCTCACACTGGTTATATCCATATAATTTCATACACATACATACAATCATATTTATACATATATATATACATAAATGTATATATATATATATCCATATACTGGAAATCAGTTCGCCACACATTTGGTCCCTTCAACTATCATGTTGGCCTGTTTTATCCCAAGGTCAGGCCCCGTAGTGGAGAACTGTGCGTTGAAATCCATGGACAAGGCACCGAATGGTGAGGGATGAGACGAACAAATCCCAGAATTGCAGGATGTTCAAGGGGAATGTTGCAGAAAAGCATGGGAAACCTCAATGTTCCCCAAGTAAACCGATCCATTGAACGACAAATTGGTTTGTAATTTCAAATGTTCTACGTTCCAATTATGTATTTAGCATGATGATCCAAAATTGCCAAGGCATTTTCCAGGGAGGTTACAACCACCATCCAGAAACCATGCTAAGTTGCCAGGGGTGATGATATAGATTAATTACCTGATTGAACCAATGTTTATAGCAATCCCTCAAATGACTTGTTTTAAAAAACTATGTATATATACTGTAGATGTGTGTTTTTCTCCATCATTTTCAGGTTTCCAACTTTTCTATCACTTGGGGTTGCTCCGCCGCCCTTGGTCAGGTCTGGAGATGGTCTTTGCAAGTCATGGAGTCGATGAAGGCCGGTTTTTTTCCGCCATGGCCCATGGAGTTCGATGATTCATAGCCATGGAAAAGGGCCCATGTATAGATGGTTTACCATGGTTTACCTATTAATAGCATGGTGATTTTCCATGGCGAACTGTTAAATAACCAGAGGGTAACAGTTTGCTATTGAAAATGGCCATTAATGGTTAATTTTATGGTTAATAGTGATGAATGGTGATTTTCATGGGCAAAAAATTGGGAATGATGATCCCAATTGACGAACTCCATCATTTTTCAAGATGGTTAAAACATGTTAGAAGCACCATACAAAATCGTGAGTTTCCATAGCTATGCAACAAATTACCAGAGGGTAAGCTGTTTCGCCGTGAAACATGGGAATCTGACCTATGAGGCTATGAATGGATTTGATGGAGTTGGGTTTGTCCCTTTTTTTGGGCCACCAAAATGATGGTAAACCACTTGACATTCGAGTCGCCCTGTGTTCAGACAAATTCATATGATGATTATAGAAGTGTAAGCACAGATCATCCCTGGCAATCAAGATTTGGTAGTATTAACTATGGATATATAATTTTGGAAGCAACCTATGTGGCTTTCCTGGCTGTCCCACAATGCAACGGCTTCTGAGTGCTACCCTCCGGCGATTCAAGGGTTTGCGAACTGGACATCACCATTTTACTACGATTTAATAAATATGTTTCATCATCTTCATCTTTACATGGGCCTTTTTCTATAGCTATGTTAAATGACAAGAAGGCTTTTCAAAAGTTAGTGAGGCAAAAAAAAACATTGTCTGTCTCAGAGTATAGTCACAAATAAGCCCGATGGATGGCTGGTGCCAAATTTGGGATGCGGTCAATTTGTAAGGCCAAGGGAATGGCAAGAATTTGGGTGATTCTTAAGATTCAACTTTCTGGGAGTTCGCAATTTTCAACCCGTAGATCTACCATTCTATATGTGTTTCATCGTTTTTCTACTTTCCATCCGTACCTCTGACGAGTGACTCCAAATTGACTAAGATGTGAAATTTGTCCGTTGAAATCAGCCAGCAGTTCATGCGTCTCACGCGGCGCCAGGCGCCACGAGCAGACGTCGTGTCCTACAATTCGACCATGGACAACTGTTTCTTGAACTCAGTCGACGGGGAATGGAGGAATCAAGTGGGTGGATTCTTTGGTAGAACCTTCAAGCAGGTAGTTTGATTGGCAACACTGGATCAATGGGGACATAGTAATCTAACCAGCTAGAACATGCAGGGTAGCTGAAATTGGCCGTAGGTGATGTAGATGTACGCAGTGAAGACTGGGAGAATGCCCATTTCTTATAGGGTATTCATCACCGAATATGAATGATGAAAATCCTGGACCAATCGCAGATGGCGGATTTCGGTAGCTCCCAAGATTCTGGGGGATCGGTCAATAGCTATAGGAACGTCTTGAAGGGCAGCATTTTTGATATCAACCCATCTCAGCTGCACATCTCAGGTAGCCTTGGGGGACAATGGGAGAAAGCCCTACATCTCTTCGAGGCCAAGCTGCTGCTCGAGCCAAAAACGTCGATATCCAATCTGCATGAATTAATGTCACTCAGGTGAATATCCCAATAGAGGCCTTATCTCAAGGATTTCCAGGATGGTGAAATATTACAATTCACCTAGACCCAAGAATGGTTCTTGATTTCAAGCAATACTTTAGGGAGAACTACCATGAACTACCCACCGGTGGCAGCCATGGCTGCCATGCAGGCAATGTCTTGGTGTCGCAACTCGCCCACCTTGGTCAGCTGCTTGGCACTTCCAAGTGCCGATCCCTCTAAACGAACATAGCGAACTGGAAAATCAGCATCTTTAAGTTCGGTAAATCAACGAAGTAAATGGCCATGGCTTTAACAGCAAACTGCAACAAAATTACCAGAGGATATGATTGTTGGATATTGTTGGTGTTTTTCTTTTTGTTAGTCAAACCCTCATGTTGCTTTTCAAGCACGCAATTTCGGTTGAGTCATCATTTAGCGTGGTGAAATCCTGTTGGGAAAAATATGTTGAAAAAGAAGGTTGGCTTTTCAATGCCATCCTTCGTGGTTTATTCCTCTTTGATTCATTTTGTTGGTAGATGAGTCTTTTGTGTTCTTGTGGAAAGCATGAAAAGAGGAAAAAATGATGCATTCCATATTCCTTAATGAGGTACACCCAGTCATAAACTATCCCCAATTGGTCTTAACAAAATTGGATATGATATGCCGTACCCCTTTACAAAACTGGGACAGTTAACATTGAAGCCACTGAAAAAATGCCACTGCTTTTCCAAGGACAGATGCCAATCCTGGATTCAGATCAAGAACCAGATATTACCAGATAGTACTATAGCAGGCTATAGAGTACCTAGAATCAATTTATAAGGATTTTGATGCAGGCCAAGACCCTATGGTAAAACATGGCGTGCTGGACACTCCACCAGATAGTTTGACTATGGGATCCCATTGACATGGCCATTAAGTAAGTAACCGGGGATTTCCCAGGTGACCGGAGGGTGTTACCTGATGAATTGGCATATGAATGGGGATTTAACCATCAAAAACGGAGGATTCACCAACTGAAATGATGCGAAATAACCACCACAACAAGCGGTTTTTAGCCAAGAAATCACCAGTATCTAGCCCATTGAAGAACTCTTAATTCCTATAAATCTATAGTATATAACCCACATCTTTGTTTGACCAAAGGCACCTAACCGAGGCCTTCACGCCGCCGCCAGCGGTTGCGAAGCTTGTGGCCAGTGGCGCAAGGCGCTGTCGCTTCTCCCGCGACGGGAGGTGCACATGGCGCGGGGCCGGGATGATGAGAGACCCTCCAAGTACCCGGGGGAAGATGATGAAACACGGATTTTCATGAAAATAATACTTGAATATACTTTCTGGTTGGTGGTTTGCAACATGTTTGTTTTCCATATATTGGGAAGAATCATCCCAACTGACGTTCATACTTTTCAGAGGGGTAGGGCTGCCAGGGCTCAACCACCAACCAGCTTTAATGTATTATGACTTGGAACTTTTCGCCAGGACTTGGAGCTTCATTCAGGATACTGTATAGCTCATCAACTTGATATGAGATGATATGAGGATTGATGAGGATTGACCATTTTGGGATTGTACTAGCCAATATAATCCAAAACCTCCACGGCAAAACCAATGCTAGATCAGCAAAAATTGAGATTAATGAGCAGAAATAGGGAAAATATTGAGCTGCCAGGCTGATTTCGTGCAACAACGAAAGGGATTTGAATGAACAACAATCAAGAATTGACCAGATTTGAACTCGCCAAAATCAACATAAATCACGAAGAGTAAAAATGGCGACCAGAAATGTGGTACCAAAAAACAATCCTATTAGTCATAAATAGGATCTGAGAGTATCCACTTTGAACCATAGATGTCCTTTTCCCATTGGTTGGTTGATTAATAGAGGGGTTTGAAGAAACTCCCTTTAACAGGTAAATGATGATAGATGGTATACCAAACCGGCCCCTCTATTTTTACCAAAAGGACATTATTGCTTTGAACCATTTGGGGGTCAACGATTCGGACCCATGCCTATCAAAGTTTGGCTGGAAAACAGTGTCGGATCAATGGGGATTTCTGTCCATCAACTGTTCATTGAATGGGGATATTGAACTGTTTCGATTGGGATCTAAACCACTAGCCCATAACCAACCATCACCAACATTAAATGAGGATGTACCCAGCAATTGATGGCGAAAAAAGAGCTCGGATGACCAAAAACAATGACGGGAATTTGACGAGCAAACATGGGGACTATAGGTTAGTTTGTCATGTTTCTGCTACTAACCAGATTTAATCATATGAACACCAATACCCATCTGGGGGGACCTGCAAAAAATCGGAAAACTGTGGAATTGTTCGCACATAGTTGTTGTGCAAAAACACCCACAGTCCTTGGTAGCAAGAAAATTAAAGTATTTCTCGGTATATCGTAAAAATCCGTTGCCAAACTTGACGGTTTCAATGAGATTCTTCTGGTGTATTAAACGGAAATCTCTCTCATGCGTCATGAATATTCTTCTCTGGTTGGTGGTTTCAAACATGTATTTTCCATTTCATATCTGGGATGTCATCCTTCCCATTGACGAACTCATATTTTTCAAGATGGTTATTGCACCACCAACCAGTTAACCAGTGAAACAATAAGAAGGTATCATCAATCATTATCATGTCATATGTGAAACTGATATAGCAAAAAGTTATATTATTCATTAGATCAGGTATTAATCACTAGTAACCACTATTAACCACTATTAATCACTTTTTGCCAACCAAAAGAGCAAGACTTTTGGCAACGATCCATGTTCAAATCATCCACTACCGAAAAAGGTCCCACTACCTCCACCCGGTTTAAGGGGCCCTTGCAGGCAGCAGATGCCAGGTGGACTCAGTTTTGGGGCCGTGGACACGATACCGAAGTTGAAAACATAACTGGCTTAACTATAGGGTTTATGGGGATGGAACTATAGTGAATGGGGTTTATAATATTTTATAATCCAACTTATAACTTGATGGCCCAAGCCGATCTTTTTTGGTAACAAGAAGTATGTTGGATTTCATTGTATCACATTGGCTAGGCACAATAGATCTTGGATATCGGATATCGCCCAAGATCTTCGTGTGAGCAATGCCCAGTTGACTCCTCTTGGTTGATCATTCATTGGCTTAGTCTGGTTACATGAATCTGAAAATACATATACATATACATATATATATAATATATACATATACATATACATATACATATACATATATAGTGACGGACAATCACTTAGAACGTATTTTGGAAAAAAAATTCTGAATATTACTGCTTTTTTTACGTTCTAAGCCTTGCACTTAGAACGTCGAAAACCATACACTTAGAACGTCCAA
>Ga0126342_10000743_pt1 | contig 39443 bp, 39 predicted proteins | sample Cyp1metagenome_FD_92528 | JGI IMG/M metagenome (GOLD analysis project Ga0126342, IMG submission 92528) | Coral microbial communities from Lord Howe Island, Old Settlement Bay, Australia - Cyphastrea 1 metagenome | ecosystem: Host-associated > Invertebrates > Cnidaria > Coral ...
AAACATAGGTCACCCGAAAAAATGACGAATAACTTGGATGATAACGGTCCCCCATTTTAAGGCCGGCACCCATGCGCCGCCTTTCATTGCGCTCCTGGCACTCCATTCAGGGGACTGGTTGAGCCAACGCATTGGATGAACCCCTGCAGTTTGAGGAGAAGCACAGCCCAAGCACACTTCATAGTTGCGTGCACTAAATTTCATCAGTCATCATAGTCATCTATCAGTCAAGGAGCGATACACAAAGTCCTCTGCGTTGGGCTACCATCTTCCCATTCGTTTCAGTAGCCCCCGATGTGCATGGGCTCTAGCCGGATCAAGACTGGGATTCCTGGCTGGTACATAGTGGGTATAGCAAAACCTCTAGGAAAGTGGGAATATTCACCATGTTCTTGCGGTAATAATCCATGTTTGGATGTTTTTGGCATGTTTTTGGCAAAACCTCTATTTTCAAATATCAAAGAAATAGCCGTTAATATCAACCCATGGTATTAGCCCATGGTATACTACCATGGTATTAGCCCATAAATGCCCATGAATAGATGACCCCTCCCCTACAGGCTGGGAAAATGGTCTCCAACTTTTCAGGCCGGCGCCTTCTCCGCCTTTTGCTCGGCAAGCTCCAAATACATCTCGTTGCGACTTTCCTCACGACGATGACGATGCCCCATGAAATCCAACCACTGGATCCGGCTGGAATTATTCTGCTTGGGGAAGATTGGATTTCGTGGGTTTCATGGTTTTTTAAGGGGGTTGTGATGACAAAATGGTGATACACTGAAGTGGTTTGTAATTAGATCAAATGTTGCAAGGTGTTTAAGTGTTTGATGTGCTGTCATCGTATGGGTCGTTGCTCAGACACGATGTCATTACTTCCAAAGGTGAGCTGGTGGTTTGCTGCTGGGTGGCAGCATTCCAAGTGGTTTGCCAATGGCGTCTTTGTGAAAATGCTAAATATGGTTCAATGGTTCAATCCATGGATCAGGAATAGTAAGAATAGTACTGGAATGCCCATTGACAAGGACTGGTTACAAGATCGGCAGCTTGTCCACTTGCAGCGGGTGAGAGTCAAAAAAAAATCAGCGTCTGCCCCAAGGATCCTTCTGAGATGGTTAACCACGTGTTTATGATTTCTCATGTTTACCTATGTATTAAATTTATCCCAATTGTAGTTTACCAATGTTTATGATTTTGTATTCTTCCCAATGATTTACCAATTTACCTATTTATTGATTTCTCATGTTTACCTATGTTTATGATTTAGTATTCTTCCCAATTGTTTACCCATCTTTTACCAACTGTAGAAACCCACTCTTGCCCACTTTTCATGGTTCCCGCATGGTTACCGCCTATTTCCAAATGGCCAATGAATTTAACCAATCAATGGCTATGGGTCAAAATTTTAGGTACCCCTTCCTTTTATTGGATGATTAATACTAAATACTAACCTAGACTAATTTCCATCTGTGGTCCCCAAAAAAGTAAGTCTTCCATGGCTTGACCAATGGATCCAATGGGATTTCTCCAATGGATCCACCCATCCCGTCCTTGGTGTAGGCCCCTTCGGAGACGGGCTCACCCGCGCTGGCCAGGCGTTTCCGCCGTGCCTCCTGGGGGCGTGCCGTCCTTTTTGGGATGGAGATATTAAGTGGAGATTTTATTAAGGATCTAATATCATGGAGATATGATTGAGTATGATTGAGATATTCTATTATTATTCAGATATCATTAAGATATTATATGGTAGCTTATGAAATGGGATATTTATCCAATGAAGAACACCATTTGAGTGAGATGTTATGGGAAAATATGGGATAATTGTCTCACCTGAACAGCGATTTTATCAGGGTTGATATGGTTAAGGGATGGCATCCAATATGGAGGGAGGATGGGAAATACCCCGAACTCAATGGAGGTTTTTAGCTGGGATAATCATCGAATTAAATGAATACTCTATCTAGCCATGTTTGATTACAGGAGCGTACCCAACAACAAATGGGAAATTGTGGTTGATATAGCTGATTTATGGCCAAGTTCGTCTAGTTCACTCAAAAAAGGTGCATTCGGTGCTTTACGGTGGATGCGAAACAAACTAGATAAACTAGGCTTTGTAGGGGCTATAAACCAAGTTATAACTATGGGGGCTTGCAAGATTACCCAATTTAAGATTGCAAATTGTTATGGTCATCCAGGTCATCCATCCCATGATGGGAATCCTTCTAATGGCAACCATCCCTCACTGGATTGACAACTCCATCTGGCAATGGGAGTGGATGGGATGTCATCCACAAAAATGGGGACCTTTCCCAATTTCTCAACCATTTCATGGGCATTTTATGCAGATTTCATGGGATATTCATGCGGATATGATGGTGTTTCTCTATATACCATGGTGAAATCATGGGTTGTTTCCAGAGAATGGAACGGACGCGGCACCATATTATTATTCCCCCAAGTAGTTGAAGACTATATGTCTGTTAATACAACCCGCTATTTGTCTTAATAACATCTTACAATGTTTGTTATCCAGATTACCATAACATACCATAACTACACAACCATTTATTCATAATATAATATAAATATATATAATATATAATATATATGTGTGCCATTTTTTTTTCCCACATGCGTGTTATCTAGATTAATGAATGAGCCTACACACAGGTTATCACGCGAAGGTAGCTATGCGCGCAGCTGCGATCCCGTCCTCAATGGCAACTTCCAGCTCTTGCTGTAGCCTTGTCATGTGAGATTTACATTTTATAATATGATACAATACAATACAATACAATATGCACTATTACTATAGTATGTCTATATATATATACTATATACTAAACTATACTAAGCTATACTAGACTATACTGTACTAAAATAAGTTGCTAATCCAACCCTTAGTTACCAACCAAGACTGACTTTCATATACAGAATTACGACCCATCTATATACCAACAATCATTATCTTTCGGATGCTTTTATGACCATTGAGGTTGTAGCATGGCATTCGATGTGGAATCCTACTGTAGCATTGCTTTGGGGCAAAAACAAAAAAATCGGTGGTTCATAAATCTGGGAAGTATCTCCACTTTTTTCATCCATCAAGAAAACGTGTATGGGCCATACGGTTCCATCCAAGTAGTTGCTGGACATCATCCTATTACTAATTGGTTACAACTGACTGGTGATTATTATTACTGATTATGGATCATTCCCTCATTCCCTGCTAAGCACCAGTAAGACAAGAACTATTTTGATTCATGACATGCGAAAATCCGTTTTCATATTGTCTTCATTGATGAAATATGGATTCAGTTGGGCGAAATCTCCATGCGTATTAGTGAACTCGTCAAGTTTCATGGCTAGAACACCATTTTTGATAGCTAAATCCCCATGTTTGACCGCAACCACCCAATTTTTTGGTGCTTAAATCTTAAATCATATGAATCATATGTTTGATGCTTAAATCATCGTGTTTGATTGCTATGTCCCCAAGTTTGATGGTTAAATCCACCATTCTTCTTGGTGCTTAAATATGCTTAAATCTCCAATTTTGATGGTTCAATCTCCATTCTTGATGGTTCAAACCACCATTTTTGATAGTTTTCCATCATGTTAAATCACCATCATGCTGCGCCCCAGGCCCAGCGCCTCGGCAGTTGCTGTCGCGCTTTGATCCGTTCGCGAGGCACCACCTGAGGTTCTGCAGGCCTTCGTATTTCGTTTTTGAAGGCATTGACAAAATGCACCTCTCTAGCAGATTTAACATGTATACGAACATATAATTATATAAATATATATATATATACATAATAATTGGTATACAAACATAATAATTAATTGGTACAGTATATGCACAAATAATAACATAATTATATTATATAATTATATAATATTATATATATACACATACGTACACACAACGTGTATATGTATACTTTGGATATCACCCAGTTCTTATCGGAATCACTACCAACTTACCAACTCTTGAAGAGCGCCCACGGTTTTGTCCAAAAACGGCTATGCGGTATGCCTCAAAATGCCTATTTAAATCCATTTAAATGAAACAACGGTTGTCAAATGATGGGGGCAGACAGCATCCCTTTCTCAAAAAATGTTAAAAGAAAAACACATTGAAATGTTTGAGACAAATCAATGACATTCAATGACCATTTGTTGTTTCGCTGTTTTGGTCGACAAATCGACAGGTCGGTCGATATCTCTATTGAGGCCGCCGCCATCTTTGCATCCAGTTGCTTCAACTGAGGCCTCATCAACCCATCAACCAGGACCATGGTGACACGTAGTGGGAAGCTGTTCTATGAATTTGATGCCCACCAGAAGATCATTCCAAAACCTGAGATTCTATGGGAGGCCTCATGGGGGCCTGAAATTGGATACACCCATCGTTTCAACAGGAAGGTCTAAGTTACCCATAAGACCACCAAAATAGGACCAGGGGCACCGAGAAAAAAACGCCTGCAACAGGAATAGGCATTTGGGACAAAACAAAAGCGATTGAGATAACGAGGCAACGTCTAAAAAAAAAAGATAAACAAAGATCAAGTAACTTTTTGGCTGGTGTTTGCCTACCCAATTGTTGAGATCTTTGTTCTGACTACAAGTGTCTTCTCTCGAACCACTCCATAGTTGTCCTCGTCCTGTCTCGTCCCACACCGTCATCCAGTAACCTGCTACTGTTGAGACTCCGATGTTGGACCCATTAAAAACCTTCCGGATCCGAAAAAATCACATAGTCTTTAAGCGTCCGATATTAATTGCCCAAGAGAACGACCATCACCGGTGGATGGCTTTAATCCAACCGAAACGTATCTTGCGGATCCTCACCAACTGTTGTCGGACAATACAAACATCAATAACATCAACAATAACCATCAATAACATCAATATTTGAAATCACCAACCAACCAAGTATCAAATAACAATCAAGAACATCAATATATGATTCACCAACAAAATCAGGTCCTTCACCTCCCAGCCGGGCTGCAAATGGGCGATGACATAGGCTCTGCATCCGGACCAATCCACGCCTTGGGGATCAGAGATGTTTTTAGCAATGATGATAGCCTCTGGTTATGACTAACATAGCCATGGAAAATGGCCCATTTATAGTTGAAGAAGGGAATTTCATGGAATTTCCATAGCTATATTAGTTTACCAGAGGGTAGTTGTTCCATTCATACTCACATGTTTACTGCAAGGTATTGTCCACTATTGTCCAGGATTGTCCATTGCCATCTCCGGAAGAGAAGTGTCACTTCAGCCTCAGGGTCCACACATGGATTGCCCGTGAGATAGAGATCCTCCAACATCATGTTGGCTTTCAAGTTGTACACACCTCCACGGCGCAAGGACGAAAAAAGGGGCTGGCAGTGCTGAAATTCTGAAATTCTTGGATTATCCGAATGAACTTGCATTGTTCTATCAAAATCATGGCAAATGGAGTCCTACTGAAAGCAAGCACTATACACATGGGATATTAGGTTGGGTATAGTTTGGGTATCCCATCATGCTTTGACCAAAGGGTAGTGGAGGTAGGTAAGGGCCCATTCTTTTGAACAGTGAGAATGAGGATGCTGGTGGTCACTGTTTCAGTGCAGGGTGCGGGTATCTCCAAAAATATCAGGGTTGTATTCTTTAGGTAAAGTTTAGGAGTTACGAACCATGGATCCTACTTTTAGTTGTATGATGGCCAAACTCAAAGTCCACCACAGCTGAACAGTCTACGCGTCACTTCGATTTCCCGGAAAACCTTGGAAATATCACGTCCTAAGGGGGTAATAAAAAAGTAAAGACTAGAAGACTCCCCAAATGGTGGATTTACGAATGGGAAAGTCATTTCATTTTCGACTCCAATCCATGACTTGGCTCCAAAGATGGATTGGGAGACTACCATCTGGTTATTTAACATAGCCATGGTATAGATGGCCCATAGAAATAGATGATTCTCCCAGCTATAAACCTCCATTGATTTTAGGGATTTTCCATGGCTATGTTATCATCCAAATGGATGGTTACATATGGAGGTTTCCGACGAGTCATGGGGGTACCGCCTAAATTTCATCCATTTTAATAGGATAGTCCACTATAAACCAATCATTTGGGGGTACCAGCATTTTAGGAAACCTCCATATGATATGTTAATAATCATTAATAACCTTGAAAAATCATTAATAACAATCAATAACCATCATTTTTATCATTCATATCCCATTCATTTGGAAACCGCCATGTTACTTACCCATCCAATTGGATTATTAACCATGCGCTTTCATTGTCCAGTCGGTCCCCACTGAGACTCCCAGGCTTTCTTCCAGCTCCTCCACGGACACAAAGTTCACTGTGAGATCCAACCTGTTGTGGAGATGTCAGGAGAAAAAATCATCGCCGAAGACAAACGTTGTGGAGATGACGTGGGTATCCGAAGATAATCTTTATCATATGCTATCAGCTATGATAATTTATATCATAATATAATTAAGCATAATTATTCATAATTTGTCATGAAAAATCATGGGTACTTCATCCAGATCAAGCATGGCAAAGATCTGTGGGCCGTGTCTGATCTGGACTTCAAAGACCCCTCTGCAGTCAGAAACATGCAAGTATATGCATAAATAGCATCCTCCTTAAAATCCACCCCCCCACAAAAACAACACTATATTGTCAAGCATTGTCAACACATTTACAGTAACCATCTCAGCAAGTTCCAAAAATCCAAAAAACATCTTGGGGCTTGGCTCGTTTGGTTGATATAGTTTTTCTCTGACACCGGATTATCGGATTATCATCAGTCCGGTAAATTTTACATCTAACGCAACTACTAAATAGGTACCCAAAGTTGGGCCTGTCTCAAATAGTGGACCCCAAATTTCATGGGCTGTCAGTCAGTCATATGTTATACCCTCTGGCAAATTAACATAGCTATTGAAAATGGCCATTTATAGTTTATTTACCAATTAAACATGGTGATTTTCCATAGTTATGTTAGTTTACCAGAGGGTAACCATAATTTTCCGCATCAAAATTGCCACAACTGGGGGTAAACCCCATTTCCAGACCCAAAAATCGCACGGGGCCGGCATCAGAGTCCATCCCTGTAAAGTCACGTTTTCTCGTCGTGGCCCGGGGGTCCCACTTCTTCAAGGATTCACATCCTTCGATGCCCTCAATTTTGGAGATGTTGTTCAAGGCCAGGTTCAAGTACTCCAGCTCTTTCAACTTGTTCAAACCTTGGAGCCACGCCACCCTGTGGGAAACATCCGACAACCTGCGAGATCATCCATCATCGGTCATTCCTGGATTTCCTATTGGAACAGAAAAGATGTCTGCAACAACCAAATCAGCAACCAAAACGCTAAAACACATGTCTGTTGAGGCCATATCTGGCCGTGTGCCATCTGGGGAAGCCATGAATAGCACTTTGATGTGGAGACCCTCCATGGTATGGAACTCTCGAGCGATGCTTGCCGGAACGTTTAATGGATTCACCAGTTCGTCAAAAAACTCTCCACGCACGCGTTGACTGAAGGAACCTGTTCAAGGAAACCAAGTTTCTACAATGAAAATGGATGGGTCATGATGGGTCCGATTATTTCCTGCTTATTCCACCCCTTGAATGGGTTTCTGATATCTGCGGCATACAGTTTACATCTTCGCACTTCTTCTTTCTGATTCTTCAGAAACCTAGAGCTGAGCGCACTTTCCCTGCTGGATCAAATTACAGACCTCGCATGACCTCGTATGACCTCGCAAAAATTGTGCGTCCCCGTACTTGATGTTTACAATGGGCATACAATGATATCATATAAATCATAAATCCTATGAAAATCAGGGGATGACCATCCCCTAGCTTGTGGGAAAACAACCCATGTTTTGAGGTTTGACCATGCCCATGTACGTAATTACGGAGTATACATCTGTATGCAAATGATGTTGCTCATGCGTATGGCTCTTCCCAGAAACGTGAACCGTGAACCCAGCTATACTCAGGGCAATTCCCCTCTATGGTCTGGGTGGTTTGGGCTCAAAATTGTTTTGAGGTTGCTATCATTTTAAGTAGCGTCATCCACAGATTCGATCCCCAGGTCACCAGGAATTTCCATCTGCTTCGAAGTGACCTTCCATCTTTGGAATGATGTTGTTCTGAAGGAGCAGTATCCTTGAAAGCTGCTTGGCTGTGTGATTGATTGTGATTGTGGGCCAAAGCGGGCAAATCTGGCTTAAACTCAACCTCGCTTGAACCTTTTTAAGCGACTGTGTTGATTGTCAGTTCTTAGTTCATGGTCATGACCATGAGTGTGAGGAGTGGAGGCTCCGGATCGCCAATTCAATTCGAAGATGTCGATTCTCCTGTTCCATCTGAACGGCCGCAACGGCCGCAACGGCCGCAACGGCCGCAACGTGTTTCAGGCAAGGAACTTGATGTGCCGGCAACAAGCTTCGATGCTTTCGATTCTCTCAATCTCCTGGCGTTGGAGCTGCGGGTGGATCTGGTGTAAGCAGCACTATGATAGTCTCGTTGTTGAAGGAGATAGATTGTGTATATATAATTGATTAATTGCATACAGATGCAAACCACATACATATTCATATATCACAAGCGTATTGTTCACGATAGATAGATGGATAGATGGATGGATGGATGATGGCTAGATAGCTCGATAGCTCGATAGCTCGATAGCTAGATAGATAGATAGATAGCTAGCTAGCTAGCTAGCTAGCTAGCTAGCTGGATAGCTGGATAGCTAGATAGCTGGATAGCTAGATAGCTAGATAGCTAGATAAGCAGGTAGTGTTTCTACCATGATACAGTACCCGCCAATATGCTAAGATCCAAAATCACCACGACCTCCAAAACTTGCGAGGCCAAAGTCTGCCTTGAATTCCTCTAGGTTTCACCCTACGGAAAATTGGTGGTTCTGTTCCGAATTGATTTCCCAACATGGCTGGCACAAACCCAGGGCTTGGAAAGTCAAAGAGCCAAAAAAAATTGGATGTTTTATGAGGTTTTTGGGATGCATACAGTAGGAAACACATTAATAGAAACACCCAAAAAAAATTGGATCCAAAATGGACTATCAACAGTTGGTTTTTTTGGGGGCAGCACACCCCTCCATGGCGCCTGTTGATGCAAAGCAATTTCCTCCAGGTCCGAGAGGACGCCCTCATTGTGCTCTGCACCTTGACGTGACAGCACGACGTGCCTAGTTAAGACTTATCAGTCTGATGGTTGAAGGGAAAATCGGAACCAAACCTAAAAATGAACAAGTTCAGGGTAGTGAAATGTAATCATGGCTTCAACTTTCAATTCGATTTGTCCACATAAATCCCATTGATTTAGCCTTTTCTCGCTGGAACAAACATCCTTTCGGGCCATGGCCACTGCGCGAAACTCTGCAAGGAAAACCAAGGAACGCTTCCGGATCAACTCTTCCGTGAGCTGCGGCATGGCACTTCTGAGGGATTGGAAGCCTGATGAATACTGTATATTATGTATATTAATTGAATATAAAAAAAAAACATGATGATTGCTCAACAATCTAGGGATGTTGCAGTAAGGATCAACATGGATCATCATGCCAGGTGATGGAAATAAGCCTCGATTTGCAAACATCGAGCAGTGTATGTATCGTGTATGGACAGATCAGGAGCTATCAGCGAAACAGCTGACGATGTCAAGCCATCGGTAGAACCAAGCTGTGTACAATTAGAAGGCATAGCCTTGGAAACCAAATCCAACTTTGTAAATATATGTTATTCCCAACACAAAAGACAGGCGACATCTGGCAGTGGGTCAAAACCTTGTACCCCTGGTGAACATCAAAATAGCTGGTAAATGGATGTTCATCCCACTAAAAATGGTATGTATAGGTATTGATCCATACCCATCTTATTGAGGACCAGCAAGACCTAAGAGTGCTTTGTCTCTGCCGATATCTTTTTGCTTGGCTCATGCCCATGTAGAATGTTCCAGAGCCTCCAGCTTATCTGCAGTCATGGGACGGAGATCTATGGCTAACCTCCCCTTGGGTGGGTACCTGTAAAAACACGCAAAAATGGAGTTGACATAGTAAACATCACCAAAAACCTGCAGCTTTCTTGGCCAGCAATTCGGATCAAATTGGGCTTGTACAGAAAGAAAACAACGCCATTGCCACTCAAAGAAAAGGATATTATAGATAATTATTATATATATATATATTCCAAACATTTCTCAACTAATTATGGCTTTGGGGAGTTTCCTCATACTTTTGGAGAAACTTTCATCCCGTCGTTCGGAAGCGTCGTTTCTGTCTTAGATGCCGAGCTTCCAAAGATCTTTCAGTCCCATGGCCATGAAGACATCTTTGGAGCTTTGGTGATATGGGGGTTTCCTAAGTCATAGGGGTACCCCCTAAATCATCCACTAAAAAATGAGGATTTTCATTGTAAATCAACCATTTTGGGGTACTCCCATTTATGGAAACCTCCATATTGATATTACTATGGAAACCTACTATGGAAACCTCCATATTGATATTACTGCAAACCCTATGGTATCCAATATACAAGTGATCCAATAAGTTATTTTATTATAGATTGGAATGTGTCAATGTGTCCCAGCATATTGTGATTACTTGAGCATGACCCATCAATCTTTGCTTCGCCCTCATCCAACAGAGTTCATTTGAGACTCCTGACATGGGAGGCCCAAGGATGGCAGCAATTTGCTGCTGACTCCCAACCTGTGACAACATGCTGGGCTTTAATCGCCTAAGCCACCTTGGTGTTTATGGCTGAAATGTCTCTATTCCAAGGGAAGCTGCTGCAATATTGGTAGACCTACTACCTTTATAATTCGTAAATCTCAACTCTTCAAACTTATGAAGCCTGAAGTCAATCATCTCTGGATTGGAAGGGAGAATCCTTTGAGGACACCATATGGATTTCACCGGCCATTTGTAGCTTCAAGACCCCCAAAAAAAACATGGAAAAACCCTCCAGCACGCAATCAAAGCTGGCAATGGATTCCCTGGATTCCCAAAATTTCAAATTGCCACGTACAATTCATGGCGTTTCAGGGGAAATCAATGAAATATAATGAAATCATCCTACAGTATCGAAAGCATCTGACAAGGAGTCCATCTTCTGTCCGATGGGTCCGATGGTCCTTCAAAGCTCAACCTTTTTTGACTGTCAAGATGTTCATGGGCGCGGACGGCAGCCTTTGAAACAAGGCCTCGAGATCTGCCTCCGCGAAAATTACCGGGACGAAGCACCAGCAACGTTGCTGGCTGGTTTCTGAAGTAAATCGCGGTACTTGAATTGGACATGCTTGGTGTTCTCGGCCTAACAATTTATATAGACCCATCATCAATCATTCAAATAAAGTAAAAGCATGTAAAGATCATGGTTTCAAATGGATGAAATTTAGGGGAAGTCGCAGATCGAGATGGGCTCTTTCCTCATCACTCTCTCTTGGTGTAAGGGATGTCTTATATGTGCCATGGTCAGGTGGGATGAAGTGGGATGAAGTGGGATGAAGTCATCCATCCCAAATAAGATCCCAAACAACTGGGCGTAAAAATCATATTAAATAATCCCATCCGGCAAATTTGGCTGTATAATCAATCTTTTGATCAAATGTGAAAATTTACTGGGCTCGGTATGCTGCCATTGACATCCATGAGCATTTACCAAGTATATACATACTACGTCGCTACGTATTACTATGCAGGTACTGTATTCCATGGACGTTTACCCATTGAGAAACCGCCAGATTTTCACACTGTACAGGCTGCCGGTCTTCGTCAAAAAATTCGGACACCTGATGCCATGGGTCTCTGTTTTCTTGGCTGAATCAAATCCCAAGACCCAGAAGCGGCGCGTTTTTCTGCGACAGCTCCAAGTTGTTCGGATGTGGCCATCCCCTCAGGCGTCCGCTTTTGGCATGAACTCAGAACTTGCCCGGGTCATTTCCACAATAACTTCCTTGGCATCCTGCGATGTTTGCCATGGGAACCTAGCTTAGTGCCCATGAAGATTGGTGGGAAGTGTCGGGTAATCGAAACCTGATTTGGACGATTCCGCATGCTACCCCAAGTGGCAAATTTAGCAGGGAAAATGGTGATAAAACCATGATAAACCATCACGACCATTCAAATTTGAGTAGACCATGATCATTTCACAAACCATGAGGTTGAGACAAACCCATTGATATCCATGTCTCATTCATAGATTTTGGCACTAAAAGCTGCAGTTGGTGACTCACAATCTTGAATGGGAATCAATCATCTTCCCCATTCGCATCATATATGGGGGTAAAGATCCCAGGTGGTTTCCTAAGTCATGGGGGTACCCCCAAATCATCCATTTATTGATGGATTTTCCAAGATAAACCATCCAGCTATTGGGGGTATCCCCATGACTTTGGAAACCACATGGAACCACCATGATGATCCCATAAAGTTTAGACAAAACCTGTGTGGTGAACAACTTCAACCGCCTTCCGATTCTCCAACTTTCGCGTGAAAGGCAAACGGAGCTTGAACTGCTGCATTTGGTCGGCTGCCTAGCATCGACGGCCGGTGGTTTTTTTTGATCGAGGAGTCCATGGTCAAAAATGGGGGGGATACAGGGATACTGCCAACATGGTGATATGTTTCAAATGTGGATATCATATGATAGAATGGGATATGGATGGTTTAACCAGCTATGATTGGAAGGTAAGCATCAAATGTCGGGACTTCGCCAATATGGGATGGGCCCCCAAGTTGTGTACATCCATTTCTGGGCAAAGCCCATTTATGACCCATTTCAGGCAGTCATAACATGACATAAAAACATATAAAAACCAACTTTGATGGTTGATAATCAATTTCAATATCTTTATATAATTTATATAAATTATGGTTAAAACATGTTAGAACCAGCTTTTATATCTTTTATGGTTGATAATCACTCATTTTTTCGGGAAAAACCGCCTAAAAAAGCGCCTTGGGCTTCCGCGAGACCTTCACGTACATCCCCAGACCTGATTCGCTGAGTGATGTTTGTCAGCAAGGATCGTCATCCCTGGTGATGAAAATACCAAAAGCAGGGCTGGGTTGTTTCAGTCAAAACAATGCAAATCAGCAGGAAAACAAAAGAATGTGGTTGGTTTCAACAAGTGGTATCCCCACGCGAACAACATTGATGACAAATCAAGAATTCGCGAACAAATCCAGCGGGCTTATCATGTCTTATCCGCCACTTAGGTGCTTGACCGGCTTGACCTCCAAACAAATTGACTGTTATTGGCGATCTTTGGTTAAATCACCATTTTCGATGGTTCAATCACAAATTTTCGAAGTTAAATCCCAGCATTGAAAATCATTGAAATCCAAGAAGTGACAAAAATCACTTCAGTGCCAGGGCAGCTGCTATCCATGGAGGTAATCTCAGCGTCCTCCACATCAATACCAATGTAGTTCCTTGCCAGGATGAAACACCAAAGGTCGTGGGAGGTTTCCTAAGTCATGGGGCTACCCCCAGTCATCATGACTTAGTAATGGATGACCATGACTTAGTATTGAAACCCATGGTGTTGGGGATCCTGCAGATCCCCCATTTTAGGAAATACCCCTGTGACATGAGTTGGTACAATGGCCGAAACAGTTGAAAGTAGCACTGGTATTGGAAACTGAGTGGGGAGGTGGGGTGTGGGTCCAAACCTAACGTCGCAGCCAATGGTCAACAGTCCCAGAATGGTGTAAGGGCCTGTAAGGGATTGGGTTCATTGCTTCATGTAGATATTGTCCCTTCCCTTCAGATAAAAACATCATTCTCTTGGTGCCCAGACTTGAAGGAAAATGGTTTCCGGAAGATTTCCCCTCAAACCAATCCGGAATGGGAATGGGAACGGTTCTATTGATGCGTACTAACCCCATTATTGGTGGTTGTTGATGTGTGTTGTTTTTTTTTTCAATCACCACTTGGACTATTGTGGGTTTTTGATGGCCATTGAAAATCCAACTTGATTATTGAGATTACAGTGGTACTGACCCATGGACTCTCCATAACCCAATGGTTGTTTTTGATGTTTTTTGGATTGTTTTGGATGTTTTTTGATAACCCCGTTTATTTATGGTGTTTTGATGCTTGGTGATGATCGGTGTGTGTTCTTTTCAATATATATATATATATATTATATATAATATGTGCATATATATATAACCACTGGTTGTTACTTTTTTGTTTTTTCATTGTTATTCACCCACTATTGATGGTCCCCCGCCAAAAGCCACTGGACATCACCGGACTTCAATCGAGTCCAACGGGGTGTGTCTCCGCCTGATCATGGCGACAGTGGCTTCCCGGTGATCGTCATTCATGTGCCTCAGCGGCTTGGAGATGTGGGAATGTCAAGCTGGGATTCAACGAACATGCTGATTTAACTGATTTAACGGATTTAACCATCAAAAAACTCATTAACATTAATTAAACTTAATTAAGCATCAAAAATGGTGAACACATGCTGATCTAGTTTAATTAACAAACATTGCAAAAAGTTGTGATTTAACCATCAAGCATGGTGAACGATGGTTAACAGGGATATCAAGGGAATTTTGATAGGGATTTTGCGAAACCCCGGGTTGGTGATCATTGAAAGGTACCATTTAGCCATTTAGTAGAAAGTGACATGGGCCACGGTCAATATTTGGTATATAGCTCCAAGTCATCGATTTTTGAAGAGTGTATTATCGTTTTTCAGGTTTTGGTATATAAGCAAATGTTATTGTTTTTTGAAGAGTGTATTATCGTTTTCCAAGCCCCAGCTCAATTTCCAAAAAATAAAGATGTCTCGAATACTACTCTCCATTAACCTAATCTTGGCTGTAGCTCACATCACTATTTAGGGGTTACCCCCGCCTTAAACAATCAGGGTTGTCAATCCGGGGTTGACATTACGGGATGGTCAGCGGCAATCAGTACCTTTGATAAGGCTTCAGTATATGATGTGAACAGTTTTTTTGATTTATCACCTATCATCAGTGCCTATTTAAAATTCATGTCAAAATCATTTCATGTCATCTCATCTGACCCTGCAAACGGTCATAAATCAGCTATACGTGAAGCATCCTATAATCTTGGAGTCAGCTGGCTAGCCGCCATAGCCGCTGGAGAAACTTGTCACTGAAATGCAGTCCCAACCGAGTTAACTCGGTTGTTGGGTTACCGATCCAGACTGAGCTATGACTGGCTTGCCTTGCAGTCGTTCCTAATCATTCTTATCTTCGGTGGCCACTGTCCCTGTTTTGTTGGTACAAGCCACCGGCTTGGTGACTTCTGTTCCACATTGTTCCACTATTTGGATACACAAGTTGCAATACATGCGGATTTTCATGATGCATTTATGTTACACTTCTGATTTCTGGTTTGGATACACTTCTGGCCATCTTTGATGGCTTTTTATGATGCATTTATGGTAGACTTGGCCACTGAATCATGAGGGTTCAACTCCCAGAAAGGTCCCACTTAGTAGGGGCGAATTTTTGGGTGGGCTGAATCCCACTGACATTGTGATTGGTAATACGCGGTAATACCCATATCCCCGTTATATTCCCATTATAACACATTATAACACCATATACCACCATTTTTGTTGGGAAATCACAATTTTTGATGGTGAAATCACCATTTTTGCTGGTGCACGCAGTTTTTTTCGGCCTTGGGCACCAAACCCCGCGACGGCAGGACCAAAGCCGGCGATGGGATCCGGAGTGGCCGCAGTGTAGGCCTGGTCAATAGCCATGGGGAACTTCATAACGAATGGGACTTCATCGTGGGGATATTCATACACAAAGTGGGATTCATATGGGATGTTCATGTTATTTGAACCATGAAAAATATGCTGAATTTTTGTAGCATCACAGAAAATCTGCAGCTGACACTGAAAACTGGGGAAATGAACAGAAAAACGGAACGGAGCAGCTTAACTAGCAAAAAACATGTGATTTGACCTTGAATGCAATATGAGGGTTTACCGTCTGGAAATTTCACCAGACAATGGGAATTCCCATTTTGCAAAAATGTTGGTAAAGCAATAATAAACCACCCATTTCTAGAACCCATTTTATGGTACAATTGCGGACGGTGGATCCTATTGCTTTACGAACATTTTCTAGTTTTAGGATGTTTTAGGTAGATCCAATTATGGTTTTACATTGGTTTTAGGTGTTTTACCTACATTAGTTTAAAAAAATATTATATAGAATGTAAAGAAAAACTATGTTTACCAACATTTGCCAATGGGATGTAAAAAACTATGTTTACCAACATTTGATGTTTTTGCTTTACTATTGCCTTTACTATTGCCGTCACTGAGTTGCCGCCTCCGCCGTGACGGAGCCCGCACGGGCGAAGCCGCCCACGTAGCGGACAGTCTTCACCTGGCGACGGAAAAAGGCGGTGATTTTTCGTTTTTTTGGTGAAAAATTGGGACTTGAGCATCAACCATGATCTGGAAATATCTGGAATTATTGGCACAAAAAACACTTCAGAAACGGTTTCATCAACTCCATGAACAATTGGTGTTTAGCCATGGAACATCTGGATTATCAAGCAAAATTGGACTACAGCTACAGTTCAGCTATACAGTATAGCAGCAAATCAGCGGATGAAATCGGCGGTGTGGTGGCCTAAAAAAACGCGTAACAAATCCTGGATATTCCAAGGCATTTCAGGCTTATAAATGGATGGTTACTATATGAATATGGCTTGAAGCACATATATACTTCAAACATATTGTTGCCATTTCATACCATTTCAACAAGTCCTGATATTTCAAGTACAACCAATTCTTCAGCAGGATTGTCATGCTCGTGCATCCCAGTTGTCCAAGACTAGATTGGCCTCGAGCAAAACGAAAGTTTTAGATTCCATTGCAAGGTTTGCATGCCTTTCAATATAAGAGGAAGATGTACATGAATTTCTTGGATCAATTTTGCTATCAGAATTCTGAAGTAAAAATGTCTCATGTCAAAACTTCAGCTGATCACGTGGCCACTTTTCACACCCTTAAATGACTACGAGATCGCTTGACTGCGTGGGGGTTCATCGTGGTCGTTGAGGCATCCCCGCAAGAACCGGTAGATTTTAAACTATACCGAAGTTGATGCTATGGCAAGTATGGATTCTTCATCAAAAACCCTCAGGCAGTTTGACCCTCTGATATTATTACATCTTATTACTGTAGCAAGAAAAGCGCTTTTCCGGGACTTTGCCGGACATGCCCTTTCAATATGCCACTAACAATGACACTGGCAATGGAAAATCATGGAAAACCTGTAGCCCATTCAGTTCGATGAGTGTCCCACAGTTTTTCACTACACGTAGTTACATGTTGTTTTTTTGGCCAGCCACGTTGAATGACCAGGGAACATCAAAACCACAAATCAGCCACTAACCTACCCTAGGTTTACCGGTTTTCCAACTGAGAATGGTCCAGATTTCCTGGCATTTGCCTCCATGCGGTACCATGTGAAATCGCCAAACTCCACCCAAAACGCCTCACTGCGGGGTGATTTGTTTCAGGAGGAAAACACAATATGCAAAGCCACCAACCTGCTAACTTGGGGTTACCACTAGAAAGGGCAAAACGACGCTAAAGGGCATCCTAACCTATGCCTAAATGGATAGAAAATGAGGAGTCCTTGCAATGGGTATTGTATGCTGGCAAAATAACTTGCCTCTTGAACATTTGGGGTTCTCCATTGCGGAAACGCCAACTACAAAATATGTGGGTCCGAACTTTATTAAAAGAAGACACATCAAGTCACAAACCTTGGAACATGATTTCACAAACACCAAATCGGATCCGTTGTCGGCATATTGTATAAATAGTTGTTTCAGCTGCATGTGTGTCTGCGATGTCCCACGTAGAGATAGATTTGTGACTACAATGGGGGATAATAGGGGTATGAAAGGCCATGAGTCCATGGACTGAATGTTTGTTGATTTGCGATGAAGTAACCATCTGGTTTTTCATTGCAGGAGCAGCCTACTTGGCGCTTGGTGCTTGGCAAACTCCATCAGGATCTCCCATCCAGTTGTGTTTGATTCCCAACCGGTGAACACTCAGTTGACCAGCAGTGACAGGGGATCGCTGATTCCCACTGTTTGACGACATGAACTGGAACCGAGTTGCCTTTGGATGCTTCTCCAAATACAACCTGATTCAACCGGTGGAAGTTGGCACTGGATGTCGGTGAAATCCCCGTTGTCGGTGGCAATGGATGGCAATGGAAAATTCCCGATTTATGGATGATCTTCCCACTCAAACCTCCATTTATGAGGGATTTGATGTTGCCACTACATATTATTGCTACCCCAGATCCAGTGTTTCATGGAATGACGCCACATATACATTTATATATCTTAGTATTAATTCAATTATATATATATATAACTTTTCTCTAAGGGGTTTTCCATTACCGGTACCATCATTATTGTTACCCCAGATCCAGTGTTTCATAAATCAATATATGAACCAATATATCATTAACCAACTAATCAAATTAACTATAGAAAACCCTAGAACTTAGACTTAGAACTATTAAATGTTGGTTAAATAATGAACATTGTTCAATATTCCCCTTAAAATCATCCACCAAAATCAACATATTAGCCAATATATTAACCACTATATTAATCAATATATTAGCCAATCCATTCACCAACTAATCAAGTTAATCATCTACAAGGGTTTACCCTCTGGTAAACTAACATAACTATGGAAAATCACCATTTTCGATGGGAAAATCCACTGTAAATTGTCATGTTCAATAGCTATGTTAAATTACCAGAGGGTAATCATCAACAATATGTGGAAATTAGTCAACTATTATTAATCAACTATCATTAACATTATGTTGATGATTTATTAATCAACTATTTTACTTCTTGAAACCAAGGAACTTCTTGGCCTCCGCAATCTCTTCCTCCGATTCCAAGGGCACCGCCTCGCCCAGCAGGTTCACGCGCCCGTCGGCGGCGCCCTGGCATGGCGGGAGATCCTGGTCATCGGGGTTGGAGTTTGGGATTTCATTTTGGATCAGCCTCAGTATGTTGATCAACATAAATCAACATAAATCAACATATAAATCCTATACATGAGGAATTGTGAGGATTTGTATGTTGATTTATGAGGATTTATCATGATTTATCCCAGATTTGCTGAGTGGATCTGTTACACTTCCCAACTACTTGATGGGTGGTTGACATGATGATGTGGTTGACATGGTGGAAATGCTAACCATGACAATCGTCTGTAACTCAGAAGTTGTCTAACTAAACTTCCTTTGAATAGTTGATTTTCCGATTAAGACCTCCATTTATAGGGCAGTTCCAATTGCCATGTTTGAAAGATCCCCATGAAATCTCCATGAAATTGATATTTGGAGGTGTCGTAAAATGGGGGTACCCCATTTTCATCATCCAGTCATTTGACCATAAAAAAGCATATCTTAGCATTGAATCCCATGGTGACTTGGGTATCACCCGTTTTTTCAGAAAGCTCCATTTGTTGGAACCAAAATATGGTCAGTCACCAGTTTGCTGCCTTGAATTCCTTGGACGCCACAGTCAGGGAGCAGCGTTTGTCCTTGATCAAGTCCTGCGAAGGGTCTGGTTTCAACTGACTCAAAATAAGGAACATAGGGGTTTAACATGATTTACCCTCTGGTAAATAAACATAGACCCTGAGAATCACCAATTTGTATCAAAGATTGCATTGGCGCACAGGCGACACCCCGAAGAGTGGCACACTGACACCAAGAATCACCAATTTGTAATGGAAACTAATCTTCCAACCCCTATCTGGCAGGGTCTATGTTAATTTACTGGAGGGTAACCATATCTGACTGCCCATCAAAAATTATTAAAATTATTTGATTTAAGCATCAAACATGGGTTTTTTTAGCCTCGAAAATCGGGATTTAACATGATTTAACCATCAACAATGATAATTTAACATCATACAAATTATATAACTTAAACCATTGATGGAAATATTCATAGAACGTTAGGATTTAGTTCATAGGGATATTTATTTAATGGTGATTCCATAGGGAATATGTTCATGGGATTGGGACTGCATTGAAACATATATAACTTAACCATCAAAAATAGTGATTTAGGCATCAAAACTTGGGATTTCACCAACAAAACGATGTGCTGCACTCCTTCTGGGAAATCAAACATGGCATGCTGGAAAATCCCCCCCATGTTCTTCGATGATTGAAAAAAGACTGTGATGCACGGACTACAATGAGATCGAACTATATAGTGTCCCCCAAAACATTGGATGAAAACAAATTCCTTTCTTTACATTTTTTTCACTCACTGCGGGGGTTCCTTGGAGAAATATTCAACTACATTCCTGAACATTCCTCATATTCATGGAAAACCACAACCTTTGGTGAGTACATGGTGAGTACATCCTGATCATTGAATCAGCCAACCTGTCAACCACTACAATGACTGAGCACTACGGGATTTAAGATAGTCACAGTGTTGCAACTGTCCACAACTGGATGTTACAACGCATCATATCATATCCATTCTATCCCTGACAAGAAGAATTCCCATCATGATCACCCAATGTACTTTTATACAGAAGGACGAAAAGTCAAAACACAATTCCATGGCTGCGATTTAGTTATGTGCATCTAAATTTCACATCATTTCACATACGCTGTCAAGGCTCAAGAGAGATATAGAGTAATCCTGTAGACACCGCAGATGGGGGGTTACCAACAAACATCACCCGGGGAGTCCCTTCCTCCACCAAGGCGCCCAAGGCGCCTGCGTGTGACTGGACATGGAGCTAAAGCTGAAGAGCGGCCGCCCCTGTTGGTCTGGCGCGAAGCCCACCACCGAGCCGCCCGGATATCCAGGCATGGAGGCGCCTCGAAAGATGACCAGCTTTGTGGCAAAAAGTTGGAGATTTCTCATGACATGAGTTAACCAGATTTCATCAATTTGAGCCCCAGAAAAGGTCAATTTCATTGGATTTGAGGTATGCAAAATGTGGAGTCGGCCAGCAAAACGTGCAAAATTTATTACCAAACAGCGATCGGATCCATGGTCATTCCCGCGAAAACATATATAAACATCACCCCAGCTGCCACCCCCAGGCCCCCAGGGACCAAAGCCATATTTCTTGCCCAGATGCTGTTGGTACTCATCACCGCAAAGCCATGGTTGTACTGCACCTTGGGCCCAGCAGACTTCAAATAGGCATGTCCTTTGGCGGGGTGGTCCATGTTTGATATGTTTGCATATAACGCCCATCATAAGTTGGGACATACAGGAATCATAGCCCCCATAAAACATGAAGGATAAAAGGAAATGACACATCAGGCAGGAGCTTGGTGTCTGTTGATTGTCATCATATATGGATCAAAAGTCTAGAGCATCTCATGAACTAAGAAACGCCAAGAGGTGTGGTATCAAAGCTCCCAAGGGTTTAAAGATGTTTAAAGGATACCCATCCCACCCACACCATTCCTTGCTGTGGAAGATTGCCGAGTCCTACAGCTAGGTGCACACCCCTGAAATTTCGAGGAACATCATCTGCAAAGTCCACCCTTTGCAATGGCTGTACTGGTTCTACTGCCAATGATTTGGTGCTTCTTCTGACCAGTACAACCATGAATTTCATCGGTTCATGTCCCTGTCTCCCCTGAATCGTGTACCTGTTCTTACGCAGTTCCCAGTGTTTTCAATATCAGCGCTTGAGGATGGTTAAGAAATGGCCTGTTCATGCTGACAAAAACATACAAAAACTCAGGATGGGTCAAAAAAATCACCGGGTCCACCTGTTTCGTATTCACCATCTTCATCTTGTCCCCCAATTTTCACCAAGGTGCCAGCGTCCGGACCTCCGTGGCGGCATCCAACTTGGGCGCAGCCTCCTGGTGTTCCTTCACCTTCACCTGCAGCGCCATCTCCTGGCTGCGCAATGGGATTCCCGATTCCTCAATGGATTCCGAAACTGCGGATGGTTTAGAGATGGTTTAGTTTAAGGGATACTTGGAGATGGAGTTTGATGGTCTCAAATGCCACAAAAATCTTGGGAGATGGTCTGACCTGGGGTACGGCCACAGTCTGCAGCTTCGCATGTCATGCGGTGCAGAAATTACCACACCCTGTGGTTTTACTAGTAATAAGCCATGAATCACTCTCATCCTGTCATAAGTTGTTAAACATGATTCCCATGGCAACTCGTTCGATCTATGTATCATAAACCCACATGTTATTGGAGTCATCGTATGTTTCCAGGCTTCTCCAAGCTGGTTGGATTTGTGTCACCAATTTTCGATTGGAATGAAGTGACCATCCTTGGGGTATGCCAAATAAATCTAGATGGAGAGATGGAGGGCAGAAAAGAACATGAAATCAAAAACGGCACATAAACAGGGTAGAAGATAGATCATTATTTAAGAGGAAAGACACATAGGATACACAAAATGAAAAGTATCGAACATGACATAGAAAATGACACACAGGCTGCGAAATCGAACACTCGTTCTTTCCAAACAAATAATTGTATACATGGAAAGGATGATGGGGGGATAGAGCACCGAATAGACCATCATGCAGAATCAGCTTTTGCATCCCTGGCATTTGGGTTTGGAATGTCGATGGCCCCGTCCAGTCCCATGTTGCCATCTTTGGTCATTCCACCTGGGTGTCTACAACCAGGGTGCCCCATTGCATCTTCAAAGCCATTGCTGCAGGGAAAACTACTATCCTTATGATTATCCTTATATTGAATATTTTTGGGGATATGTAAAATCCTTCAATGATTTTTACTAGTCTTCATGGATTTTCATATATACATACATATCTATCTATCTAAATATATATATATATATTATATACATATCATATATCCATACTGGTTGGTGGTATACCTACCACTCTGAAAAATATGAGTTCGTCAGTTGGGATGATTATTCCCAATATGTTGAAAAAAAATGTTCCAAACCACCAACCAGTATCTATATATCTATATACATATCATATATAATTATATATATATGTATAATATATATATGTAAAATATATATATATAATATTCCATGAAGCTTTCCTCCATCATGTCCTCCATGGCCACTTGCCCCGTCCTCTGGATCCACCTGAAATGCTCCCGCATTCTTCACCTGATGGCCTGGCGAACGCCACTTGCCGCGACAGGAGCCTGGGATATGCCTCAAAACTCAGGAACATCTAGGAACATCTGGCAGTGTGTCAAAACCTTGTACCCCTGGTGAACATCAAAATAGCTGGTAAATGGATGTTCATCCCACTAAAAATGTATCTATAGGTATTGACCCATACCCATCTAGGAACCATTTAGCAAATTTAGCTGAACATCAGGAAATGAAGTGAACGTATTGCTAAAATCACTGGGTTTTAGGGGCACCTCAGATGAATTTGGCCAGTAATATTTAAAAAAACAGTGTTCAAAGTCCGGGTCATGCCGGGTCGTGTGAATCGATATGGTTGGTCTGTGCAAAGATGGTTTGTTGGGGCAGTCAATCTCACAAACAATTACAATATATGCGGGGGTTCTATAAATGGCGGTACTCCCATAGCTGGATGGTTTATTTCATAGACAATTCCATGTATAAATGGATGATTTGGGGCCTTCATATTATGTAGGTCCACCTGTGTCCTGGCGTTGTTGAGTTGAAGTCACTACATCGAACCAAATCGGCAACATCAACCATGTCTGGTCCTTCTCATCTACCATGTGGTGTGATTAAACAAATCATAAACTCCTGGTTTCTAAGCTTTTTTCAAATCCCTACCATCCCTGAATCATGTCATACAAGTACGAGTATGATCAAGTCTAGTCAATGATTTGACACATGCATTGCTCTATGCCCTATGCATTTTGCGCCAGATCCCTGTTGGAATTGTATAATGATAATCTCTGAGCTCGTCGCCTGTTTGTCTCTCTTCTGCATGCAGAGCAAGACGACTTTTCACCACAGGCTGCCTGGAAGTCATGTTTGGATACCCCCAAAATCATCCAAAATTTGGGATTGTTCGTTTATTGACAAGTGGCCCTTAAATGATGTAAATTGTGATACCCAGAAAAGATATATGGGGTCCCATATATCTTACTTCATGCTAGTGAACAGCTCAGTGAGTTGCTCATAGTCACCCATATGATCCTATACGTACATACTTGTGGAAGATAAGAGAAATAGTAGAAAATGGGCAAACAAAGGTGGCCCACAGCAGATCAAATATTCATGGAGGTTTTTTACGAAACGCTAATTTTTAACTGCAACGAGACTTCAGGAAGAGTCAGAACATTACCCCCTCAGATCAGGGAAACATTTTCCCAAATCGACCGAACGAACCAAGCCGTCTTTTCGTAGCTGGTCAATTGGGATCATCTTGACATATCTTGACAATCTGGGGATGGACCGAATCATTCGGTGCTTGTGAAGAATCCCCGATATATCTGGGATGGCTGCCATCATCTACCAAGGAAAAAAAATGAAAAGCGGTAATGGTTAGCTCTGACATATTGAGCCTCACGCCGCCACACCAGGATCTTCTCAAAAGTCAACATGTCAACAGGTTCAAATGATCTGAGTCCTTGAGCGACTCTTCCAAGCAGTCGAGGTTCAAATACGCTGAGCTGACAAAGGCTTAAAAACACGAAACGCCAACAAAACTTCTTGGGGGCCCCAATGTTCACCGATGCTCGCCAAAGCACATGCAATGCGTTAGCTATATGCACCGTGTCTTGCGGGTGAATCAGCAGCTAGACATTTCTATTGCTGAACTCCCCAATTTTTTGTCAGGCAACGAGAGATAACTTGGTAATTTAAGCAATTTAAACACAGATCCTTGTTCCAAGAATCCTCACTTGTGGTTGTTACCCACCAAACCAATTTGCCGGTTGATGCCGGTTGTCTTCACCCCCCATGTTTGGTGTTTCAACCCATTTTAACCCCAGATGATTACTGCAAACCGATTCTGTGGCGAAATCCCATGGTAAACATATGTTCACGATATTCGGCCCATTTTTCATGATCAGGTCATTAGTTCGATCACCCTCTGGTAATCTAATCATTGCTAGACACCCTCCGCTAATCTAAATCTGGAAAATCCATGAAAATCCTGGATTACTAATGACTAATCATGGAAAAACAGACATAGATCACCATGTTTTGCCAGACACCCTCTGGAAAAAAAAATCCTTTACTATAGAAAGTCACCATTTCGAATAGGCACATGATCGCAGTACAGTAAATGGGCCATGGTGTTGCAACATGTTGGGAAGGGGTAAACCTTTGATTAAATATGTCCAGGATTTTCACTCTCAAACCCCCATTAATTGCTATTAAATTCACATTATATATATATATATGTATATATATATATCATATAATATCATATATATATAGTCCCAATGTTTTAACCAAGCCCATTCATTATATTTCCATTCACATTTCCATTATATTCCCAGTGTATTCCCATGATATTCCCTTTGAAATCCGTAGTTGTGTTGGTTAAATCCCCATTTATCCCTGCTAAATCCCCTATATTCCATTCATATTCCCATGATGTTCCCTATGAAATCCCAATTGTCCATCAATATGTCCATGATATTCCAAGTATAACTCCCTATTAAATCCATATATGTAACGGTTAGCCATTATATTATATTCCTAATTAAATAATGAACATATTGATTGATAGGATTTTTTTCATGTTGGTTGACTGTTCTGACTCCCCATTAATCATCAAAACCATCAACCCATAAATTTCGTCCGTAGGGGCCTACTCCCCAAGAACGCAGTGGACAGAGAGGCCACAAGCAGACTCACCAGGAGACCCTGCAGCTTTTTGAGGAGTTGACCGGTAAAACATGGCAGTTTTAAGATTCAACAAGGGGGGTTAACAACAATGGCAATGTAAGCATCAAAATATGGTGATGGAAATGAGGATGATACATATGAACATGATCCAGAAATCGTGGTTCTAAGATGTTCTAAGTTCTAAGTTCAAGAAAAAAACATAGAGCTGAAGAAAGTGAAATAAGATCTATAAAACTGGTGGTTCCAATGGGGATCTAAGCTGCAAACATCCAGGAACCCATGGCATTCGCCGGCCTGGGCATTGCCCCGCTTCATGCTGGGCGATGTCGTTTTGTGTTTCTGAAAAACAAGCGGTTCTTGGGAGTTGGACCCACCTTTTTTGGGGGGATACAGTTACCCTCTGGTAAACTAACATAACTATGGAAAATCACCATGTTTAATGGGAAAATCCACTATAAATGGCCATGTTCAATAGCTATGTTAAATTACCAGAGGGTAACTGTTTTGGGCTAAAATGAGTTGAAGAACTGTATAGCAACCCGAAAAAATAGATAGAAGACATGTATAGAAATGTTGGAAACCTGGACCAAATATGATCTCTGAAGACGCGTTTTCTATCCTTTTTTGGCGGGTTACAAATTCACCATTTGTTGCTGGCTTGACACATCTTGACACATTTAAGTCATTTAAACATATCAGCCTGATGGGCCGAAAAGGATCGGTATTGTGCCACGGAAAGATGTGCTTCACCAAGGACAAGCAGGATTTACCCGCCTGTAAATTCACTTCTGGAGCACTATGGGTAGATCATATTCCTTGGCAAAAGCATATAGGTTTCCAAACCTATTGCCTACCTCAAGCATCCTTAAGCAACAAACAAGTGGATTTGTGTAAGCAACAAGAGTTACAGTGAAGCTTGAGTTCAAGAAACCAATCACAAAAATACCACACCTAAAGAATCAGTGGTTCCTAGGGATTTTTTCACCTGTTCAAAATGTGAAACCAACCGGCCCCAGGATCGGATTGAAATCAACCATCGCGTTGGATCCTTAAATGATCTTAGATGATCTAAGCGGGAAATAACACAATAAATAACCAGACCATACATGATTGAATAATATTGAATATATCATACAATCCGAGTTATGGCTTACTAACCACTTATAGTATTCTCATAGTATTGTATAAATGGGATGCACCCCCAAGTTTCTATTCCTGGTTTAGTAACGTCCCATCGACCTTCAATAGCAGATACATCAGATATATCCAGATATCACCCGTCACACAATCGAAACCGGCGGACCGTGACAATATTTTTGTAGCTTGCATCGCCAAATTGAGCAACTCCGGTGTTCAAGTTGTTTGAGTTGGGTCTGAGCTTACATGTTTCATGATGTTTCACCAAATTGTCACTGCTTTCATTGAACACAGGAAAGCTTGCGTCAGCCACTTGCAAGCCTTGCGTCTAGGAAACATGGCACACTTGCAAGATCGCACACAGGGCCATCCCTTTGACGCGTTCACCTACTGGCTGGTGAAACCAAACACCACCTTTTTCGCCTTGGGCGACTCAAAAGTCGTGGGAACGCCTACCTTTCATACTATTCATACTGCTGGTGAGGCTCATTTGTGACATGTTGCTCGCTTTCAGCGAGGGCAAACTGACGCACTTCACCAGCTGTTCCGTCTTGGACGGATCCTCCCGTTTCATCCGCACCGTGCCCTTGGCGCTCACCGTTGGCGGCACCACCAGGCTTCGGCTGGGGCTCATGGGTGAGGTCGCGTCGAAGGCGTCTGGGCACAGCCGCGGGGCCATGAGGATTTGGCTAATTGACCAACGAAAACTGGACTTCCACCAATTCCAGTGGGGAGTTTATTGAGGATTTAGGTAAAATATGGGAATCTAAGTAACAACGGTTTTCGGACAGTTAAGTCAGAAAAGTCGCGATGAAACATGATTAAACCACAATTCTTTAGGATCAATTCAGATCTGAGGAGATCTCCCGACATTTCCACATGAAATCCTGGCCATGCGACACCGCGACGAGGAAGCCTATGCGGCCAGAACTCGAGTCGCTGATCACCAAAAAAGAACTTGAGGTGCGGCCATCAGAGGGTAGGGGGTATCATCTTTTCCCATTTTTTTGGCCATAAATTGGGTTATCCCCGTATACTGACAGACAGGACTCTGTCCAGATTGGTCCAGAACATCAGGCTGGATTGCACGAAATTTTCCCCCAATGTAATTGTAATAGGTGTGCATTTATGCAGAGAGTTGTTGTTTTAAATTACCCTGTGGTAAACTAACATAACTATGGAAAATCACAATTTTCTATGGGTAAATCCACTAAAAATTGCAATTTTCAATAGCTTTGTGTATGTTTACCAGAGGGTACCCCCAATTCCAATGAATTCTCATCATGTACCCTATTCAAGTGGCCATAACTTGGAGGTGATTTTCACCAGTTTCAGACAAACCCATACAGTATACCAAATCCAAATTGGTTATATACATATATATATATATATATATATATATATCAGATTTGGTAACTGTAGTTATGCCTAGTTATGACATCTTATAATGTGGTAAACCATCCACAATTCCAAAACTGGAGGTTTATGGCATTGGGTTTACCACATTGTTCCATTTTACATCACCCTTACTGTCCATATACCCTAGGCCCTAGGCTGATCAAAAGTGGCACAATGGAAAAATCTCCCATTAGTTCGTTGATTTTAGATCCATATCTCCATTTATAGGGGATTTCCAACATATATATAGCTATAATATATATATACATAGAGAGAGAGGGAGAGAGATCCATATCCATCTTCATTTTTCCCTGGCACCAGCTGCCCATGCTGCCCTGCCTCTGTTGCCGCGCGCGTCTCGGGCTTCCCGAAGCACCAAAGACTGGTGATGCTCTGGCAGCTCCTGGTGGTTCTATGGGGGGTTTTAGGGAAATTCATCAGCAAGATTTGGGATTTAACATACAAAAAAATAGGTAGTTAACATGAATCAATCTGAATCAACCATCAAATTGATAAATCAATGGGTTGGTGAAGGAATTTAAGGAAGAACTATGAAAAACCGGCATCAAAAACAATCAGTACTGGATACTACTGGTGTCAATAAAAACCATTAAGAACTATTCTCATTGTATGGCTTTTGTCGGGAACACCTTGACCGGATTGATGGGGTTTTTGGTTTTAATGTCCCATCATCCAAAATTCGGGATCTTCTAGCCGCAACAGAAAACGGATTCCAACCAATGGATCTATGGATCTTTATGAACAAGTAATATCAAGTACATAAATTACATGTTCATAATAGATCCATAGATCCATTATTATTATGAACAAGTTATCGATGATAATAACAACAATTCACTAAAAAGAAAGATACAACCGTACAAAACCCATCATGACGTCGTGACGTCGCCGTAGCGTCACAAATATCTATCCCGATCTATGGTTGTGTATACACATATAATTATTATCATTATTATTAGTAGTAGTATATTATTATAATTATTATATTGATGCGGTTCGGTTTGCACGGCGTAGATTAAGCAAACTTGTTGGTTTGCACACAAAGTACCCTGACAATTTGGTTGTTTGTATGACAACTAGACGATTGTTGGCTATCCTACCCCACCAGGCCCTACCTCTGAACCCTAATTGTTGGCTCATTTTAGAGTGGCCTCATTTGGGGAGTTTTCCATGTCAAAAGATAATGAAAGTTATCACTGATTGTTGGGCCGAGGGCCGATGCCAAAAAGATTTTTAAGGCAGGAACCATCAATGAATTGAATGATCTCCCCTAATGAAAATGGGTCTGGCTGAAATGGGGTACCCCAGTCTATCCACTAGTTTATCATCATGTTCCCCTATCATTCAATGGCCATGTTGTTTTCAATCCCCCATGCTCAAACATACCCATGTACCAATCAAGATGTTGGTTAGTTATTATCACATATATTATAATCATATATATATATACATACATACATATATATATATATATCCAATGAATAATGAATGTCACCATTCACTATCCCCATTCTTGTTGGATAACATCCCCCCCCTTTTTTGATGGTCAAGTCCCATCAAGCCGCAGGCCCCTCTTGGGGACTTCTCCTGCTCCACCTCATTGAGGTCGACAGCCAGCAGAACCTGGCCGAGCGGCCAGGCTGGGGGAGTTTTGATTTTGAGATGATTTCAAGATGATAGAGTTTCTATATGGTATTTGTATGTTGGTTTACATGTTTTGGATCAAGAAAGTTTCTATGAAGTTTCTATGTTGCTCAAGAAAACTTGAATTTGACTGGTATAGATGAGATCTATGTGCTTAAGATTCCTCCATCAAAATCACCAAAACATCACCCATTCATTTAACAGCCAAGGTCTGCCCAGCTGGTTGGACATCTCAAACATGTACAGAATGAACAACTACTCGATAGATTAGAAGATGTGGGACTACAACCCTGTGCCTAAGGACGTGGAATCTTGAGTGTTGACAAAACATTTGCTCCTTGGTGGAGCCACAAACAAACATATTCAAACAGGATCCTGCTGCCAGATTGAGACCCAAGCAGACAGGGTGTTCCAAATTGAACAGTCAGCTAGAGATAGCCAGCAAAGCTTATCCTACGAAGTCTCAATGCTTGAGCCAACCCCCGAAGCACAGCTGCGTCTGATCCAGAAGATGGATGGTTTCAGTTCCCAAATGTGACTAGCACAAGGCTTCTTCCAGTACTTTTCATCCGTTTCATATGTAAACTTACTTATATTGTTCTACGGTTTAAATCAACATATTGTACATGTTTGTAAGTTTAAAACAACATTGTTGCAGAATGTGGCTCAACAATTTTCCACTACAGTAGTGTATCTTCCCACATTTATTGTATAAACCACGACGATTCTGTTCCTATCTTTATTCTTTCATATTTATCCATATGGTTTGTCTGACAATAGGCTACCCCATTCCACCCAATAGGGTCCCCGGTCATATTGAAATGACCGGCCGTGAGTCACGACTAATCCCCCCAGTCTCTTAGAGACAAACCAATATACCAAATGAAGATTTAACGGTTAGTTACCCTCTGGTAAACTAACATAACTATAGAAAATCACCATTTTCAATGGGAAAATTCACTATTTCTATGGCCATTTTCAATAGCTATGTTAAATTTAACGGTTAGTTATATTCCATTCACATCCACAATTTGCTGCTCCAATCTGCTCCATATGGCTTTGTCTGAAAATGAGGAACCTCAATGACTCAAATCCGACGGTTTATTGTAATCTTTCTATTTAAAGGACGATTTTAGGGATTATATTCTCTTATTTTCAGACACAACCATATGCTAAATAAAGATGTTGGCTAGTTTTATATCAAATCTCAAACATACCCAATGATCAATGTAACACATTACTGATCCATGTGTCACATCATTGTTCCATTTTGTTCCATATCTTTCGTTCCTTTCCAACAAAAAAAAACGGCAAAGGCCAGTGACACTGGGTTCCCCCAACCGTATCCTGCGGATCTTGAAGCTGCTCCAAGGAGCAGAACCTCGATCGCGTCGTAGGTGTTTGCCGCTTGGTTGTTAGTGTATGGTGAGAAAAATAGCAAGCCAAATACATACCAATAAATGATGGAATTTGGGAAACTCTCACTAAACTTAGTGATAGATTGAACCTGTTCTACATCTCTTGGGGGGTTGTTGATCCATTCTCATGTTGGGGGGTTGTTGTAAATTCCATGCCAATGTGAATTCCTAGCTTGACGTTTGCAAGATGCCTGATACAATGTGGCACAGGAGTTGTCGCCTCGTGGCTTAACGTCACATCTTCCTGGTCCCTGGTATTATAATCAGATGGTCCAACATTTCAAGCAAAACTTGTTCTACATTCATCAACGAGGGAGACTACAGTTTGTTTGATCACAAGAACTATAACTAGGCGATACTGTATCCCACAAGACTGCGTAGTAAACTCAGAGGTCTCTCAGATTCACCCATACCCAAGACGGCGCCACACAATGTTGCTGTCCCACCATCCTCACCATCCACTGCTTTTTCCCAATGATCATCGATCATCATCCCATGAAATCCCATGAATTTTCACTGGAAAAAAATGACGGTTTTTGACCACGAAATGCATTGCGGTTTCAAGATATATTTCAACGGGAATCAATGCATTCCCTGGTTGAAACCTCAATAGTTGGATGATGTTCTCAATGATTTTAAATGTATCATATATATATAGGATTGGTTTCAAATGATGATTGTCCCACTCAAACCTCTATTTAGTTCGGGGATTTTCCAGCGCCATAATATCCCCATAGAATGGTTGGTTTTTATATCCCCAAATAATATAATATATATATATATATATATGTTGTATTATGTATTACGTATCACTTTATATCCCAATTATAAATGGTCGGTCAATATCACATCACATGTTGTATTACAGTACATATTGTATTCTTTGGAAATATGGTTGATGTCTATACCCCCAACTGTTGTATATCAAACTGTTGGTTAGATCCTATCCCATTATCCATCCCTATTAAACCCATAAAACCGATAGGTAGATTATATTAGATTATTATAAAGGGTGAATTATATCCCATTATTATATTATCATATTATCCGACTATTCCATGATTTTCATATCCATGGTGATTATAGATTATCACGGTATAGATGGTGATTAGTATTATATTAGATGATTATAGATGGTGATTTCATATCCATTGTGATATACTATAATACCATCTATAATCATAAATCCAGTAATGGTTATTCCGGTCATGGAATCTTAATATCATAGATAGATCATGTAGTTATGATTATACTAGATGATTATGATATAATATTAGACATAACTATCTAGTATATAATATTATATAATATTATAGATGTTATTACTATATAATCATGATTACTATCATTGTGGTTATGATATACCATTGTCCCACTATTATTCCACCGGGACTGACCTTCACCGAGCGGCTTGGAACGGCCACCGATGTCCCCCCGGCTCTTGAAGCGGTGGTCGAACTGCCGGCCCTGGCTGCCCACCCACAGCACGCCTGGAGGGCAGAGGTTGTGCCCAAAAATGGCGGGTGTGACCATCAAAAATGGTGGTTTCAACCATCAAAAAATGGTGATTTCACGGTTTAACATGGTTTAACCATCAAAGATGTGGACTTAAGCATCAAAAATGGTGATCGCAGCATCAAAAATGCTGTTTTAAGCATCAAACATGTGGATTTCACCACCAACAATGGTATTCGAATGGGAATATCATTGGGATATTGCGGGATATCACCGTATCACCCATAAAATCACAGGCATTCAACCCTTTCCCAAAAGGTGACCTTATTTTGGGCTGGGTCACCGCAAAGCGGTGGAGAGGCAGTGACTGCACTGTAAAATGGTTTCAAAATAGAAGTAATCTATATAATAGAGATATCAGAGATATAAGATATCATATTATTATTATCATCACATCCTTCACGGAGATATCAGAGATATGTTATGATATATAATAATAGAGATATCACATTGACTTCACGGAGATAGAAAACATTACATTACTTGTTTTAAGCTCAAAAACAAATAGTTCCTGGACTGTATATCTCAATCGTAATACTGGTTGGTCAAAGGAGTATACCTCCAAGTATGACACGCTTCAAACTTCATGGGTCCCTACAGCAATGACCAGCAGTTCTGGATTTGACGGGCTTAAATCCTAAATTATAATCTAATGCAAAATGGGTAAGAGCCAAAAAACAAAAATGTGTACCTAAAATTGGATGAAAATCAGTAGGTCCTAGGACCTTCAACGCAACAACAAATCTCCCGCAGCCAACTTCCCCAACAATCCATGTTCTTGATACAGTAATTAAGTACTTGCACATCCCGATCTAGTTTCCTTCTTTTGATCAAATATATCAAATCTCTTGGTTTTGCGCGTTCAATCCCCATGTGTTACCCATGGCCCATAGCTCTGAACAGCACCTAACCACAAGATACTTTCGGTGGGCCTGTTAAAGGATAGAAGCTTGCTCTAGAAACAGGTGAATATGGTTACTTAATGGGGGTTTATAAACCAACAAACCTCACTAGGGGTGGCCAAACACTTTGTGGTTGGTTGGCTCTAAGCACAGGGCCTCGAAGGGAGACACCCTTGTCAGGCCCGCTGACGAAGAGCGAGCAAGGGGAAATGGAACCTGGCCATTTCCGACGTAAAAAACAGGCCCTGGCTGGCAGTTGATGAGTTTATCACAGGTGTTTCTACTAAAGTTATACTGCCTGGTTGATTGGGAATTCTATACTATGACCTGTTGTCAAAATCGCTACCAACCAGCCATTTAAATCTGAACCCAACATTTTGCTAAACCCCCAGTTTGCGAATGAGGATAATGGGGGGTTGCCGATGTTAATAGGCTTAGGAGTCGCAATTTATCACTATTTTTGGGACAACCCCCCAAATTCATCCAAATTCACCAACAGAGTTGATTAGGCTGACATCCATCGGGTAGTCAGTGGAGTACTGACTGAGAATCACGGGCATTTCAGCCATTCAAATGGGGATAGAAACCAAAATTCAGCACTACATCTTCCGTGGAAAGGTATATGGCCACCAACGCGTCATGGACTATATGGACTATACGGTCTATATGGTGGGATGTAGCCAGCAAATGCCAGCAAGTGGATGGATGGTCTGTGTAGTAGACCAGTCCATTTTCGGTACCAACTGACTTCACTCATGGCTTCAGAATTCTTCATGGCCATGAAACATGTAACAGCCATCAAAATGCGCATTGGAACCCACTTCCGGTTCGATCATGTCTAAACTGAAGGCTCCGGAGATTTTCAGTATCTCAGAATTGGAATCCCACGCAGTTGGATTTTAACCGCTGCCAACCGGCCTGTCGATGGATCCTTGGTGGACAGTTTGCAACACTTATCTTGAACATGTCAAGCACTCTAGGATTTATATCATAGCGCACCAAACTGAGGTAGGTCACGTTGCGTGGTGTTCCAACTATCCACTGTTTGTAGTGAGTGCTGAACTGAATCTGATCAAAAATAGCAACAGGAGGCAACAGGATGGAAAGAACACCAGCCACCCGGTTTGGCAGGCGAAGCGAACATCAGAATCAAGGATTCAGATTGATCACTTCACACCCTTAGATCTGGTCATTTGAGTCACTTGAGCCACTTACCCTCTGGTAAACTAACATAACTATTGAAAATCACAATTTTTAATGGGAAAACTCACTATAAATGGTCATTTTCAATAGCTATGTTAAATTACCAGAGGGTAATAAAAAATCATCCAAATGGGCCAATGTCATCCCCAAGTGATGTTGGATCATCCAAGTGATCTGCTTGCACTGAGCTCCCGTCGTAGCCCCTGGGATAAAAGTGGAACTGAATCCGTTCCTTGACAACGCGAAAACGAGCCATGGGTAAAGGCGGGTACCCAAACTTAGAACGGAGTAGTTGATCCTAGAAATGGCCAAAAGCTGTGGGTCCTCGTCCTCAGGTCTGATATTCCGACCCATGCCAACTTGTCGCTAGTTGCAGGAGCCTTTCTACATCCACCAGCCAGGCTTATGGTTTCCAAGATTGCGGATTAATTTTGATGACATCCATACGTATCAACCGGGTGATGGCATAAGCTAAGTGAGTGTAAACTAGGTTCAGGGGATGTAATGTTATATTATGACTTAATATCGTATCAGTTGTGACTGTATTTGGAAAATTATGCAACCGTATTTTTGGCCAACCAAAGTATCAAAGTGCTATGAAATTGCCTCAAAACAACATGGAGGAACCACGCAATACAAGCGTCCAGGGAACCTAAAGTATGGTAATAGCCGCAACCCACTTGAGACGTGCAAACTGCCGCATCTTGAAGGTAACTGATGGGGACTGAGAAACATGTTTGGCAGCTTATAGATTGTAGCCCCTTGTCACTGTGCGGATGTCTTGGCAAAAAGAAGTGGATTTCCACCTGGACAGAAATCTTGTCCGACCAGAAAAGACACAACCAATGTCGACCTATCATTCCCCAAAAGATTGTCCAGAGATACCCCAGTAAATATCAGTAAAGAGTAAATTTCCGGAAATTCTCTATGAAGGGTTATCCCAATTTCTCGTCTCCTCCATATCTGCCAGAATTGTCTTCAAAAAAACACTTCAGGACACCCCTATACAATGGCTGGTAAAACCGATGGGTTTCTGGCAGATTGTTGCTTCAAACATCCTCCTTGTTGGTGAACATTTTCTGAATGCGCCATGTTTATTCATGTTTGTCAATTGGATCCCAAATTTCCATTGCTAAATCCCGATTGCTCTAGGTTGAATCCCAACATTTGTTGCTTAATTCTCAATGTTTCATTGCTAGATTTTCCACGTTCTGGATCAAATCCCCAGAAGATCCCAGAAGTATGTCCTCTGAAAAAACATGAAAAAACATGAAAAAACATGGTGTTTTTGTTCCTTTTTGAGTTTCTCTTCAGCTTCACCCACCAATTTTTGCCTCAGAATCTCCCACCATTTTGTTCGCCAATGTCTGGGGCTGCCGGCCAGTCCGGCTGCACTGAAGATGGGCGAATCCACAGAGTCTCCGGCATGGCAACACTCCAAGAGCCTCAGGTGACGACCGCGAACGACCAATGGCATATTCAAACATGTATGAATTATATATCCCATATATGAAATGTGTTTTTTTTTACCTATAGATTTAAAATGACCAAGAATGGGGTTCTAACATGTTCTAACAAGAAATAGATTTTAAACAAACATGATCAATATACCTACAGCCTTCAAAACTCACTCTTTTTGGTTGCCAGAAAAGAGCAGTTTTTTTTCAAAATAACCTGGCTTTTTCAGCAAGGCATTTGGTCGGTTAAGCGAAAATGCAGGCAAACTACGGTAAATTACGGGTAGAAGTTTGCAACACCAGGTTTGTCTAAACCAGGTTTTTTCTTAAACTCTTCAACAAAAACGGTTTTTAGATTTTAACCCACAAAAAACTGGATAAGGGTGCTATAGGTGTATTTTTATATACATATTATATCGATATGGTAATTTTGCCAATCGAGTTGTTTTTCTTACAAGCAAGAATGATGGGTTCAACAATCAATTCAGGAATTATAAGCTTGTTTCTAAACCATCAAACATTGGGGTTTTATGAACCACAAACTTGAGTGGAAGATCTCATATCTCTATCTGCCAAGTGGTTTCAAAGCAACAGAAAACACTGATGAAGTTAGCAATGGGGATCCCGATCTTTTTGCAGAAGCTCTGCAACTGTGTGCCAGTGAGATTCTGCTTAGATCAAGCCCTGCAACATCCTTGGTTGGTCTATTTCAGGATCAGCATAGAACAAATGGCTAGTCCAGGAATTTCCCAGAAAATGGCTAGTCCCTTGGGTCCTAGGTTGTCAGTATCAAAGATCATTAACCCAAGCTGATGCCTTTGGGGGCACAGGCATCGATCCTCCTCCAACCAACTTCGGATCCTAAAGAGATCAAAGAGATCCCCAGCCAGTCATTCATAGTCTATCAGTCTACCAGCCAGTAATTTACAGTAAGGGATCAGAATTACTCCACATTTGCCAAATTGATTGGGTTGTTCAGAGTCGATTGAGTATTGTGGTCTGTTTGCGAGGTGCATAACCTCCCAGCCTGGCAAATACTGAGTACTGGGTCTGGTAATCAGCAGATCAATGGGAAACAGGAAATCATTGTTTTTATATACATGTTTTTACCATCAAATATACCAAATATACGTATAGTAAACTGCAACAAAAAACTCAAACCAATTTTCTGTGAACTAATCCTCAATCAGAACTTAATGGCTAATTGTGTCATTCCTATTGCAGTAACCCCGGATATGGAGTAAGAATCCCAGTCATTCATTTCAAAAGGCCCTGCGATGCCTTGTGCAACCCTCCAGACGCCATTCCACGCGACGGACGGATTTGTTCCTGGAAGCGGCTGATGACATCACCATTCCCTGACATCTTTAAAAACCAGCTTTAGTCCCAGTACCATATAGTACCATCAGGCACCATCCTTCTATCACTCTCTTCGAAGATAACAACATCTAAATAGATAGATCTTCATTGGCGGTTTCAAGCCCCCAAAAAAACAAGATCCTTTGTGGGATCATCATCCCATCTTGGTGGATGGGCCTCCAAGTTGGTTTCCTAACCGCTCCGCACGCTGATCCCTGGTCCCATCGTGCAGCACTGTCCTCATGCTCACGAGGTCCTTTTGCAGCCGCTCGTGCAGCACCAGTTCCTCGGGGTCTCCCACCAAAACTCCCAAGCTGAGGTGGATCAACGTTTCCCCCAAACCACAACATAGCTGGTGGTTGTCCAAGGTTCTCTTACTTCCAGCCTGCAACCAGAAAATGTCCTAGGACTTAAGACCTTCAACTGGAAAATATGTCTTTGGACCTTGGGACTTAAAACGTTTAACCAGAAAACCTGGAACACAAGTCTGACCACAGGTCCGAGTGTGTCATAGACTTCCTGGGTCCAAGCGGCCGCAGTGGCTGAACGGGTGAAGAAGAGTTCGTCACCGCGCTTCTTTGCGGGTACTTCCTCCTCCCCTGGTCGAACGGCACTTGTGCCATGGTCAAGTTCTACTTGGGATGGTCATGGGGACCTTGGCCATTCCAAAAATGTCCCTAGAATGCGTATATATATATATGTATATATATATATGTATATGTATATATATAGCATAGACATTCATAGACTATAATGGATATCCCAGTGCAGATGATTAGGAAGTCCAAACAACGGGTATATCACTGTGAAAATGGAATAGATGAATAGATGACCATGCCCCTCTTGCAGGAAAATACACCGTGAAACTTGGCGATAGATATGGAGGTGTCCTAAAATATTGGTACCCCCAGTTCTCATCCATTTTTATAGGATGTTCCATGATGAACCATCCAGCTATTGGGGTACCCCGGTTTTTAAGGAACCCCTATATGTGGGTTTCAAATGGCCTGCGGCATCTAGATGCGGAATGTGGCATTTCCTCACTTGGGTCTCACTCTCATGAATCTAGGCAAATGATGATTCCCGCACTGGAAGCCAACCATTTTTAGGATTCCCATTATATTACCATTATATATATACACCATATATCACTATATATATAGTGTTCCCATACATTTCCTTACCATCATTCACGCTGATCAACGTGAGGTCTCTTCGTGGGCCGATCCATCGCCTGTCGCTTCACCCTCAGGTACCAGCTCCGGAGCATCTTCCTGCGCGAGAGAAGTAAAGAGGTAGCGAGTTGTGGAGCTTTCAAGATATCTTCGTGAATCTACCTAGGATCAATCTATTTATCTATTCTATTCTGTTCTTTTCTAGTCTATTCTAGTCTATTCTAGTCTATTCTAGGCTATTCTAGTCAATTCTAGTCTATTCTAGTCTATTCTGGGCTATTCTAGTCAATTCTATTCTATTCTGTTCTTTTCTAGTCTATTC